>VYLE01000099.1_pt1 | contig 80740 bp, 87 predicted proteins | sample 5114391 | NCBI WGS metagenome assembly VYLE01 (sample SAMN12291771, study PRJNA351875) | freshwater metagenome | isolation source: freshwater lake | place: USA: Michigan, Kent Lake | collected 2013-08-15 | reverse complement strand
CCAGCATCAGCCTCGAGACGATGATGACGGGCAGAAGCAACCACATCAGGCCGACCACAACGGCGGCGGTCTGGCGGCGTTGGCCATGGATGTCGAGGAAGTTCATGCGGGGGCTTTTTCGGCTGGGGCGACGCAGAACGACGCCAGGCGGGAATCGATGAGGAGAAGGGCGCCGGACTCGCGAAGGCGCCGGCCGAGGCCGGGGCGATCAGAGCGAACGACAAGGATTGTGGCGGCGCCGCCGACGGCCTGCAGCTCGCCGGCCGCGGCGGCCGAGGCAGCGGCCCGAGCCGGGCTCCACCAGGGGGGATAGACGGCGGCCATCGCATCGGGCTGACCGGGTGCGGCGGCGATGGCGCCGACACTGACGGTGCTTAGGGCCAGCACCGCCACCGGCAGGGCCCAGGCGGCGCGGACATCACGGGGACAGTGCGAAGAAGCAGTCATGCTCCAAAGCATCGCCGACTGTAGTTACCAAATCTGCAAAGGCAGACGGACAGGCGAATCAGATGCCCTGAGTTGTCCTCGAATAGTCGATGTCTACGGGTTTATGCGTAGCTCTGCAGGGGCCGGACATCCAGCGCTTCGGTCGGGGCGATGGCGATGGCCTGCGCCGCCGCGGCCGCGCCGGCGGCTGTCGTGTAGTAGGGAATCTTCATCATCAGGGCCGTGCGGCGGATCTCGAAACTGTCGGCCAGGGATTGCTTGCCCTCGGTGGTGTTGATGACCAGCTGGACCTCGCCGTTCTTCATGGCGTCGACGATGTGGGGCCGGCCCTCGAGCACCTTGCGGACGAACTCGACCTCCACACCCTGCTCCTTCAGCCAGGCGCAGGTTCCCGCCGTAGCCAGAACACGGAAGCCCGAGACGAGCAGGGTCTTCACCGGCTCCAGGACCATGTCCTTGTCGGCGTCGCGCACCGAGACGAAGGCGCAGCCGGAGCGGGGCAGTTCGACGCCGCCGCCCAGCTGGCTCTTGGCGAAGGCGCGGGCGAAGGCGGGGGCCAGGTCGGTCTCGCCGTCGCGCTTCCAGTCGAGGCCCATGACCTCGCCGGTCGAGCGCATCTCGGGGCCGAGGATGGTGTCGACGCCGGGGAAGCGGGCGAAGGGGAAGACCGCTTCCTTGACGGCGATATGGTCAGGGACGCCCTGCACGAGGCCGAAGCTGGCCAGCGGCACGCCGGCCATCAGCTTGGCGGCGATGGCGGCGACCGGGAAGCCGACGGCCTTGGCCACGAAGGGCACCGTGCGGCTGGCGCGCGGGTTTACTTCGAGGACGTAGATGCGCGGGCTCGGGCCCAGCGGCTCCTCGATGGCGAACTGCACGTTCATCAGGCCGCGCACGTTGAGGGCCAGGGCCATCTCGGTGGTCTGACGCTTCAGCTCCTCGATGGTCTCGGGGCGCAGGGAGAAGGGGGGCAGGGAGCAGGCAGAGTCGCCCGAGTGCACGCCGGCTTCCTCGATATGCTCCATGACGCCAGCGACGAAGACCTCCTTGCCGTCGCACAGGGCGTCGACGTCGACCTCGGTGGCGCGGGACAGGTACTGGTCGATCAGCACCGGCGCGTCGCCGCTGACCTGCACGGCGGCGGCGATGTAGCGTTCCAGCTGGGCGTGGTCGTGGACGATCTCCATGCCGCGTCCGCCCAGGACGTAGGACGGGCGGATGACGACCGGGAAGCCGACCTCGTCGGCGGCGGCGATGGCCTGTTCGGCGCTGCGGGCCAGGGAGTTGCGCGGCTGGGCGATGTTCAGGCGGTGCAGCAGCTGCTGGAAGCGCTCGCGGTCCTCGGCCAGGTCGATGGCGTCGGGGCTGGTGCCGAGGATCGGCACGCCGGCCTGTTCCAGCGGGTGGGCCAGCTTGAGCGGCGTCTGGCCGCCGAACTGGACGATGACGCCGAGCAGCGTGCCCTTCGATTGCTCGACGGCGATCAGCTCCAGCACGTCCTCGGCCGTCAGCGGCTCGAAGTAGAGACGGTCGGAGGTGTCGTAGTCGGTGGAGACGGTCTCGGGGTTGCAGTTGACCATGATCGACTCGACGCCGATCTCGGCCAGCGCAAAGGCGGCGTGGCAGCAGCAGTAGTCGAACTCGATGCCCTGGCCGATGCGGTTGGGGCCGCCGCCAAGGATGATGGCCTTCTTCGCCGACGAGGGATCGGATTCGCAGTCGGGCTCCTGTCCCAGGGCGCCGGTCTCGTAGGTCGAGTACATGTAGGGCGTGGTGGCGGCGAACTCGCCGGCGCAGGTGTCGATGCGCTTGAACACCGGGCGGACGTTCAGCGCGTGACGACGGGCGCGGACCTCCATCTCGGTCATGTCGGTCAGTTTGGCCAGGCGGGCGTCGGAGAAGCCCTTGGCCTTCAGCCGGCGCAGGCCTTGCGCGGCGGGCAAGCCGCCGGCCCGGACCAGGCCCTCTTCGCGGACCAGGTCCTGGATCTGACGCAGGAACCAGGGCTCGTATGAACAGGCCTGGTTCACTTCCTCGACGGTCAGGCCGTGACGGAAGGCCTGGGCGATGACCAGCAGGCGTTCGGGGGTCGGGTTGCCAAGGGCGCGCAGGACGGCGGCGTGGGCGTTGTCCGGATCGTCGGTCCCGGGGATGTTGATTTCGTCGAGGCCGGTGAGGCCGGTCTCCAGCCCGCGCAGGGCCTTCTGCAGGCTCTCGGCGAAGGTGCGACCGATGGCCATGACCTCGCCGACCGACTTCATGCTGGTTGTCAGGTAGGGCTCGCTGCCCGGGTATTTCTCGAAGGCGAAGCGCGGGATCTTGGTGACGACATAGTCGATGCTGGGTTCGAAACTGGCCGGCATGGCGCCGCCGGTGATGTCGTTGTCCAGCTCGTCGAGGGTGTAGCCGACCGCCAGCTTGGCCGCGATCTTGGCGATCGGGAAGCCGGTGGCCTTGGAGGCCAGGGCCGAGGAGCGCGACACGCGGGGGTTCATCTCGATGACCACCATCCGGCCATCGGCGGGGTTGACCGCGAACTGCACGTTGGAGCCGCCGGTCTCGACGCCGATCTCGCGCAGCACGGCGATCGAGGCCGCCCGCATGCGCTGGTATTCCTTGTCGGTCAGGGTCAGGGCCGGGGCGACGGTGATCGAGTCGCCGGTGTGGACGCCCATCGGGTCGATGTTCTCGATCGAGCAGACGATGATGCAGTTGTCCGCCTTGTCGCGGACGACCTCCATCTCATACTCCTTCCAGCCCAGCACGCTCTCCTCGATGAGGACCTCGGTGGTGGGGGAGAGGTCGAGGCCGCGCTCGACGATCTCGCGGAACTCCTCGACATTGTAGGCGATGCCGCCGCCGGTGCCGGCAAGCGTGAAGCTCGGGCGGATGATGGCCGGCAGGCCGACGAAATCGAGCCCGGCCAGCGCCTCGTCCATGTTGTGGGCGGCGTGGGACTTGGGCGATTCCAGGCCCAGGTCATCCATGGCGTTGCGGAATTTCTGGCGGTCCTCGGCCTTGTCGATGACCTCGGCGTTGGCGCCGATCATCTCGACGCCGAACTTTTTCAGAACGCCCATGGCTTCGAGCGACAGGGCGGTGTTCAGCGCCGTCTGGCCGCCCATGGTCGGCAGCAGGGCGTCGGGGCGTTCCTTCTCGATGATCTTGGCGACCATCTCCGGGGTGATCGGCTCGATGTAGGTGGCGTCGGCCACCTCCGGGTCGGTCATGATGGTGGCGGGGTTGGAGTTGACCAGGATGATCCGGTAGCCCTCGGCCCGCAGCGCCTTGCAGGCCTGGACGCCCGAGTAGTCGAACTCGCAGGCCTGGCCGATGACGATAGGGCCGGCGCCGATGATCAGGATGGACTTGATGTCGGTACGTTTGGGCATCGGCTACTCGCGCGTCAGAGGGCGGTCGCGCCAATGCGCGCCCGGCCCCCTTGGTTCTTCATTCAGGCTAAGGCGCCCGTTTAGAGGGGGGAGGGGGGGTGCGCAAGCGTTGATCCGCCCCCTGTGTTCGCTCACAAAGGCCGCAGGGAGACAACACCATGAAATCCGCCGCCTTCGCCGCCGTTCTGACCCTCTGCGCAGCCCTGCCGGCGGTCGCCCAGGCCCCCGAGGCTCAGGTTCTGGGGACCTACACCGCCACCAACAGCGGCCAGCCGATTCTCAGCCCCGAGGGGCCGCTGGCCCTGACGGTCAGCCGGGTGACGATTCCCGCCGGCGCCAGCCTGCCGGTGCACAGGCATCCCTATCAGCGCCTGGCCTATGTCGAGTCCGGCGCCCTGACGGTCCGCAACCTCGAGACCGGCGGCTCGGTGGATTTCAAGCCCGGCGACACCATCGTCGAGGCGCGGGGCCAGTGGCATACGGGCACGGCCTCGACGGCTGGACCGGTGGTTCTGCTGGTCATCGACCAGACGCCTCCGGGGAAGGCGAACACGGAGCGGAAGGAGCCCTGATCGGCCTGCCCGGCTATATCGTCCCGCCGCTGGCGATCGTGATCGACACGAAGGAGAAGATCACCGTCCCGACCAGCATCAACAGGGTGAACACGCCCAGCACCCAGGCCGCCGTCAGCTTGAAGCCGCCGCTCCTGCTGTCGCGGGCCCGCATGTAGAGCTCCAGCACCGCCAGCGGCAGCAGGTAGCAGCCGAAGGTCCAGATCAGGAAGGCCGTGCCGTTGACGCCCTTGAGGCCAAGGCCCCGGCTGAACAGCATCCAGACCACGAAGCCGACCCGGGTGAACCACTGGGCGTTGGAGACCAGGTAGAGCCGCAGGGCCCAGCGGCGGTGGGCGACGAAGTCCCGTCCGCGCGCCGTGCGGTAAGCCAGGGCCGCGAAAGTCAGGATCAGGATGGCATTGCCGGTGATGGCCCAGCTCGCAATCTCCTGTGGCGCCGGCTTGCGCAGCCAGATCAGGCTGAGGCCCGTCAGGCTGAGCGACACCACCGTGATCAGGAACACCCGGCCGTTCCATCGGTGGAACCTGGGCCAGCGGGCGCGGACCTGCGGCATGACCTGTAGCGCCCCGCCGAAAGCGACCACCCCGGCCAGCAGGGCGTGGGCCCCGAAGGTCAGGTTGCCGATCAGATCGCCGGCCTTGTAGGCGTTGTGCAGCATCCTGTTGCGGGACCAGGCCTCGAAGTCGCCGGTCAGGGTCGAGGGGCCGTAGAAGCCGGCGATGTAGGCCAGGAACAGCCATTGGCCGATCAGGGCGACCGCCAGCCAGACGCCGGCGGTGCGGACGAGGATCTGGTCGGGGGTCAGGCGTTTAGGCGGAACAGGGACAGCCAGGGTCAAACGGGGATCCTCCAATCCCCGGAAATCTATCGATCGGCCGGCGCTGGCCCATGACGCCCCGTCTCAAAAACATGACCGCAGGGTTCACCGTCGGCGGTGGGCAGAGGTCGCCGCGGAAACAGGTCTACAGGTGGCCGTTTGGCGGTCAGGCCAGGAAACGCGGAAAGGCGGTGCGACCCCTCATCCGTCGGCTTCGCCGACACCTTCTCCGTCAAGGGGAGAAGGGAGTCCTGAGGCCGGTCACTGAGGCCTGTGACTACTTCGCCTGGTCCATCAGGCCGGCGAAACGCTCGAACAGGTAGAGGCTGTCGGTCGGGCCGGGGGAGGCTTCCGGGTGGTGCTGGACGCTGAACACCGGCTTGCCGGTGAGGGCGAGGCCGGCGTTGGTGCCGTCGAACAGGGAGACGTGGGTCTCGGTGACGGCGGCCGGCAGGCTGTCGCGGTCGACGGTGAAGCCGTGGTTCATCGAGACGATCTCGACCTTGCCGGTGGTCAGGTCCTTGACCGGGTGGTTGGCCCCGTGGTGGCCCTGTTCCATCTTCACCGTGCTGGCGCCCAGCGCCCGGGCCAGCATCTGGTGGCCGAGGCAGATGCCGAACACCGGCGTGCCGCTGTTCACCAGCTTTTTGATCTCGGGCACGGCGTAGAGGCCGGTCGCCGCCGGATCGCCAGGGCCGTTGGACAGCAGGACGCCGTCCGGCTTGCGGGCCAGGATGTCCTCGGCGCTGGTGTCGGCCGGCACCACGGTGGCGCGGGCGCCGATCGAGGCGAGGGAGCGCAGGATGTTGCGCTTGACGCCGTAGTCGACGACCACGACCTCGTACTTCGGCGTCTCGAGCCTGTCGTAGCCGCCTTCCCAGTCCCAGCGGGTCTCGTCCCAGGTGAAGGTCTGGCGGGTGGTGGCGTCCTTGGCGAGGTCGAGGCCTTCGAGGCCGGACCAGGCGGCGGCCTTGGCCTGCAGCGCGGGGAGGTCGAAGTCGCCGGTCGGGCTGTGGGCGATGACCGCGTGCGGCATGCCCTTTTCGCGGATCAGCTTGGTCAGGCTGCGGGTGTCGACCCCGGCCAGGCCGATGACGCCGCGCCGGGCCATCCAGTCGTTCAGGGTGGCGTTGGAGCGCCAGTTGGCGGGTTCGGTCGGCGCATCGCGGAAGATGGCCCCGAGGGCGGCGGTCTCGGACGCGCCGCTAATCTGTTCCAGGTCTTCGCTGTTGGTGCCGGTGTTGCCCATGTGGGGGAAGGTGAAGGCGACGATCTGGGCCATGTAGGAGGGATCGGTGAGGATCTCCTGGTAACCGGTCATGGCGGTGTTGAAGCAGACCTCGCCGACCGCGTCGCCGACCGCCCCGACCCCTAGCCCCTGCAGGACCGTGCCGTCGGCCAGAACCAGAACGCCGGTGACGCCGGGAAGAAGGTCGGTCATGGCGAAGGCTCTTTCGGGTGGGTGGACAAACGGGCGCGTTGGTAGTGAGTCGCACCCGCTGGGTCAAACGCTATCGGAGGGCGGTATGCTCCAACTTCGGCCAAACTGCGAATGCTGTGATCGTGATCTGGCCCCGGACGCGGCCGGGGCGATGATCTGCACGTTTGAATGCACCTTCTGCGCGGGGTGCGGAGCGGACCGGTTCGGCGGGGTCTGTCCCAATTGCGGAGGCGGCCTGGTGGCGCGGCCGGTGAGGCCGACGGCCTTGCTGGCGAAGTATCCGGGGTCGACCGAACGGGTTCTCAAACGTTATGGCGCCGGCGGTTAGCCCATCGGCCTACCCCATGGTAAGACCCCGCTCCCAAGGCGGCGGTGATGCCGCAGATGACGACGTAGCGTTGAATAGAGGTGACGATGAGCAAGGTTCTGGTGATCGGGGCAGGCGGCGTGGGCTCGGTAGCGGTCCACAAGATGGCGATGAACAGCGACATCTTCTCTCACATTACCCTGGCCAGCCGGACCAAGGCCAAGTGCGACGCGATCGCCGATTCGGTGAAGCAGCGCACCGGCGTGACCATCGACACCGCGCAGATCGATGCCGACGATGTCGCCGCGACCACCGCCCTGATCAAGGCCGTCCAGCCCGCGCTGGTGGTCAATCTGGCGCTGCCCTACCAGGACCTCAACATCATGGACGCCTGCCTGGCGGCCGGGACCAACTACCTCGACACCGCCAACTACGAGCCGCGGGATGAGGCGAAGTTCGAATACAGCTGGCAGTGGGCCTATCAGGACCGCTTCCGGGAGGCCGGGCTGATGGCCCTGTTGGGTTCAGGCTTCGACCCGGGCGTGACCTCGGTGTTCACCACCTATACCAAAAAGCACCTGCTGGACCGGATCGACACGCTCGACATCCTGGACTGCAACGGCGGCGACACGGGGCTGCCCTTCGCGACCAACTTCAATCCCGAGATCAACCTGCGCGAGGTGACCGCGCCGTCGCGGCACTGGGAGAATGGCGCCTGGGTCGAGGGCCCCGCCCTGGCCCACAAGCAGGTCTTCGATTTCGATCAGGTCGGGCCGAAGAACATGTACCTCATGTACCATGAGGAACTGGAATCCCTGGTCAAATTCCTTCCTGAAATCAAACGCATCCGGTTCTGGATGACCTTCGGTGACTCCTACCTCAAGCATCTGGACGTGCTGGAAAACGTCGGCATGACCCGCATCGACCCGGTGATGTTCGAGGGCCGGGAGATCATTCCGATCCAGTTCCTGAAGGCCTTGCTGCCGGAGCCCGCCTCGCTGGGTCCGCTGACCAAGGGCAAGACCAACATCGGCACGATCGCGACCGGGTCGAAGGATGGCGCGGCCCGGACGGTCTACGTCAACAATGTCTGCGACCACGAGGAAGCCTACGCCGAGACCGGCAACCAGGCGGTCAGCTACACCACCGGCGTTCCGGCGATGATCGGCGCGGCCCTGATGCTGACCGGTCAATGGAAGGGCGAGGGGGTGTTCAACATGGAGCAGCTCGACCCCGATCCCTTCATGGACATGCTGAACCGGCATGGCCTGCCGTGGAAGGTCCACGATCTCGACGCCCCTCTGGCCTTCTGATCGGGCGACCACAGATGGAAACCAGGGCCGGTGGTCCCGGCGCCTTCGCCGGCTTTGATCTGGGCAGGACGCCGTCGCCTTGCTTCGTCGTCGACGAGGTGGCGGTGCGGCGCAATCTCGCCATCCTCAAGGATGTGAAAGACCGGTCCGGCGCGCAGGTGCTGCTGGCGCTGAAGGCCTTTTCGATGTGGTCGCTGGCCGGAGTGGTGGGCGAATATCTGGACGGGACCTGCGCGTCCGGCCTTTGGGAGGCGCGGCTGGCGCGCGAGCATTATCGCGGCGAGCTGACCACCTATTCGCCGGCCTACCGCCGGGAGGACCTGCCCGAGATCCTGAAGCTGTCGGATGCGGTGATCTTCAACTCGCCCGACCAGATCGCCCGCTTCGCCGACCTGATCGCCGCCGCCCGCGCCGACGGCGAGGTGTTCGACATCGGTCTGCGGCTCAATCCTGAATGCAGCCAGGGCGAGGTTGCGAAGTATGATCCGTGCCAGGCGGGCTCCCGCCTGGGCTTTCCAGTCTCGCAGCTGCGTCCCGAACATCTGGTCGGCGTCGATGGCCTGCATATCCATGCCCTGTGCGAACAGGACTTCGAACCGCTGCGCCGCATCTGGGACGCGGTCGAGCCGCGCCTGGCGGGCCTGACCGCGGGTCTGAAATGGCTCAACCTCGGCGGCGGCCACCACATCACCCGCGCCGACTACCAGCGCGAGGAGCTGATCGCCCTGCTGCGCCAGATCGCCGAGCGACATGGCCTGCAGGTGCTGATCGAGCCGGGCGAGGCCATCGCCCTGGACGCCGGCATCCTGGTCGGGGAGATCCTCGACACCTTCGACAACGGCATGCCGGTCGCGGTCATGGACATCTCGGCCACCTGTCACATGCCCGACGTCATCGAGGCGCCTTACCGGCCGGCCCTGCTCGGCGAAGTCGAGGGCGGTGTCACGGTGCGGATCGGCGGCCCATCCTGCCTGGCCGGCGATGTCATCGGCGACTACCGGTTCGCGGCGCGCCCGGAGGCGGGAGCCCGGATCGCCTTCCTCGATCAGGCCCACTACTCGATGGTCAAGACCAACACCTTCAACGGCGTGCCACTGCCCTCCATCGCGCTGTGGAACAGCGACACCGACGCCCTGAGGATTGTCCGGCGGTTCGACTATACCGATTTCCGCGACCGGCTTTCCTGAGGGCCGCTCTAGCGTCTTTGTGGTCGCGCGTTTGATCCGATAACCGGTTCCCACTTATCGGAACGCGCTCTAGAACCCCGGCCATGCGCATCACCACGGTCGGCCTCGATGCCGACGACACCCTCTGGCACAACGAGACCCTGTTCCGCCTGACTCACGCGCGGTTCGTGGCCCTGCTGGAACCGCACGCCGATGAGGCGACGCTGGAGAGCCGGCTGGCCGAGGCCGAGCAGCGGAATCTGCGGCTCTATGGCTACGGGGTGAAGGGCTTCACCCTGTCGATGATCGAGACGGCGATCGAGATCACCGACGGCGATGTGCCGACCCGGGTCATCCGCGAGATCCTCGCCGCCGGCCGCGAGATGCTGAGCGAGCCGGTCGAGCCGTTGCCGGGGGTGGAGATCGCCCTGGCGCAGCTGTCGGAGCGATACCGGCTGGTGCTGATCACCAAGGGCGACCTGCTGCACCAGGAACAGAAGCTGGCGGCCTCCGGGCTGGGCGATCTGTTCGCCGCCGTCGAGATCGTCAGCGAGAAGGATCGCGGCACCTATGAGCGGGTGTTCGCGCGGCATGGGGCCGGCGCGGAAAAGTCATGCATGGCCGGCAACTCGGTGAAGTCCGACATCATCCCGGCGCTGGAGGCCGGCGCCTGGGCGGCGCTGATTCCCTATCCGCTGGTCTGGGCGCATGAGGCGGCGATGGCGCCGCATGAGCATTCCCGCTACCGCGAACTGGCCAGTCTGGCCGAGTTGCCAGGCTGGCTGGCGGAGATCGGCTAGGGCTGTAAGCTGGCCTCCGTTCGCTGGAGGCCTGACGTGAAACGCCTGATCCCCTTTGCCGCCCTGCTGCTGCTGTCCTGCGCCTCGCCGCAACTTCCGCCGCCGCCGGCGACCAGCACGGCCTACGATATCGTCCTGCGTGGCGGGACCATCTACGACGGCTGGGGCGGGCAGCCGTTCAAGGGTGACGTGGCCATCCTGCGCGGGCGGATCGTCAACGTCGGCAAGTTCCCGGGGCGAGGGACCAAAGAGATCGATGTCGCCGGCAAGGCGGTGGCGCCGGGCTTCATCAACATGCTCAGCTGGGCCAACGAGAGCCTGATGGCCGACGGGCGGGGCCTGTCGGATCTCAAGCAGGGCGTCACTCTGGAAGTCATGGGCGAAGGCTCGTCGATGGGGCCCTGGAACGCGGAGATGATCGCCCAGGAGACCGCGCGTCAGGGCGACGTCAAATACCCGATCACCTGGACCACTTTGGGCGGCTACCTCGAAACCCTGGAGAAGAAGGGCGTCGGGCCCAACGTCGCCTCGATGATCGGGGCCGAGACGGCGCGGACCTATGTGCTGGGCGAGGGCGACGTCGATCCGACGGCGGCGCAGCTGGTCGCCATGCGGGGCCTCGTCGTCCAGGCCATGGAGGAGGGGGCGCTGGGCGTCGGGACCTCGCTGATCTACGCCCCCGGGGGCTATGCCGAGACCGACGAGCTGGTCGGCCTGGCCACCGAGGCCGGTCGTTGTGGCGGCATCTATGTCAGCCACATGCGCTATGAGAGCGACCGGCTGCTCGACGGCGTCGACGAGCTGATCGAGATCTCGCGGCGCTCCGGCGCGCCGGGCGAGATCTGGCATCTGAAGGCGGCCGGCAAGGACAACTGGGGCAAGCTGGACGACGCCATCGCCCGCATCGAAGCGGCCCGCGCCTCGGGCCTGCGCATCAGCGCCAACATGTACACCTACACGGCCGGCTCGACCGGCTTCGACGCCGCCATGCCGCCCTGGGTGCAGGCCGGCGGGCGGGAGGCCTGGATCGCCCGGCTGAAGGACCCGGCCACCCGGGCCAGGGTGATTGCCGAGATCCGCGATCCGAAGGGCGGCTATGAGAACCTCTATCGCCACGCCGGGGCCGAGGGGACGATCATGGTCGGCTTCCGCACCGAGGCGCTCAAGTCCCTGACGGGACGCACCCTGGCCGACTATGCGAAGGAGAAGGGCGTCTCGCCCGAGGACGCTATGATCGACCTGGTGATCGCCGACGGCAGCCGGGTGCAGGTGGTCTATTTTCTGATGAGCGAGGCCAATGTGAAGCGGCAGGTCGGGCTGCCGTGGATGAGTTTCGGCTCCGACGCCGCCGCCCTGGCGCCGGAGGGGGTGTTCCTGAAGTCCTCGACCCACCCCCGCGCCTACGGCAACTTCGCACGGGTGCTGGGCAAGTATGTGCGCGACGAGAAGGCGGCCACCCTGCCGGACGCCATCCGCCGCCTCAGCGCCATGCCGGCCGAGAATCTCGGCCTGCGGGACCGGGGCCGGATCGCCAAAACCTATCACGCCGACGTCGTGGTCTTCGACCCGGCGACCATCGGCGACCACGCCACCTACGATAACCCCAGGCAGTTCGCGACCGGCGTCAGCGAGGTGATCGTCAACGGCGTGCTGTCGATCGAGAAGGGCGAGCCGACCGGCCAGCTGGGCGGTCAGTTCGTGCGGGGACGGGCCTGGACCGGCTGGTCGGACGGCGGGTGTCGGGCGTCGGCGAAGGACTGGCGCTGGTAGTCAGAGCGTCCCGGTCCAGACCACGACGATCCAGGCGCTGAAGACCAGGGCGAGGACGGCGATGGCCCGGGCCGCAAGGCGTTTTCCGGGGCTGGCGATGGCCCTGGCCTCGCGGATGAGCGCCAGGGCGGCCAGGCCGTAGACCAGCATGAACATGGCCACCGACAGGCCGATGATGAAGTTGAACTGGGCGCTGAGCGCCGGGGAGATGGTCACGAAGGCGGTCAGGGTCATCAGCACGCCGGTCAAAATCAGGCCCCGGCGGGGGGTGACCTCCGGGTCGGACTCGGAGAGGAATTTGGGCAGGTAGCCCGCCGCCGCGCCGGCCCGGCCGGTCTCGGCGGTGACCAGGATCCAGCCGCCCAGCGTGCCCATGGCCTTCACCGCCGCGCAGCCGGCGATGACCGCCCCGGCGATTGGCCCGGCCAGTCGGGTGACGACATCGGCGAAGGGGGCCGAGGAGGCTTTCAGCTCGGCCGGGGTCAGCACCCCCTGCACGGCGACGCAGGCCAGGATGTAGACGAGGGCGGCCAGGCCGACGCCGAGCAGGGCGGCGCGGGGCAGGTCGCGGGCCGGGTCGCGCACCTTGGCGGCGACGGCGTTGGCGCTTTCGAGGCCGAGGAAGGCCCAGAAGACCAGCACTACGGTCGGCGGCAGGGTCTGGGTCAGGGGTTTGGCGGAGGGGTTCCAGGCGGCCGTGAAGAGTTCGGGGTTGAAGTGGAGAAGGCCCAGCACCGTGGCGGCCAGCACCGGGATCAGGCCCAGCACCAGGCTGACGCCGCCGAACCCGGCGACGCCCCGCGCGCCCAACATGTTGAGGCCCACGAACAGCCACATGATGACCAGCAGGCCGACCAGCGTCATACCGCCCAGCACCGGGAACAGGCTGGCCAGATAGCCCAGCGCCGCCAGGGCGATGGCCACATTGCCGGCCCAGCCACTGACCCAGTAGGCGGCCCAGGCCACCGGTCCGGTGGCCGGGTGCAGGGCCAGGCGGGGGTAGTCGAGCACCCCGTCGGCGTCGGGGCGCAAGCGGCCGAGGATGGCGAAGACCCCGGCGATGGCGAGGGCGCCGCCGGCGGCGATGATCCAGGCCAGAAGGCTGGAGCTGCCGACATCGGCCAGCGAAGCGGGCAGCAGGTAGAGCCCCGAGCCGATCATGTTGCCGGCGACGAGAAGGGCGGCGAGGGCTGGGCCCATTCGGCGTGCGGGGGTCATGGGGCGAGTTCCGCATGGGGCGTGACGGCGGTCAACAGGCCTGGCCGGCGGGCGCGGGTCTATCGAAGCGGGCTACGATTATACCCGATGTTCTGCGGGGAAGCCGAAAGCTTGCGGCTATCTCTCTGATTCCATGTGCCTTCGGTGTTGGTCGAGGGTCAGTGGATGTAGCCCGGGCCGTAGGTCGGGCTGTAGGTCGACTGTCACCGAATGTGGGCCGGTTTGCGCCCTGGGCGACCTACAGGAAGGGGACGTCTCACGGTCCGCCCGAAATGATGGAAACCTATATGTCTAGACATATTCATCCGGGAGGTGGGCGCACCTCAACTCTCCCCCGCGACGCGGGGGGAGAGTTACGTTTTTCGCTTTTGGCCATGTCACGGGCGTGGCGGCCCTCTCGTCTTCATCGAAACGGAGCCGATGATGACCTGCTGGATCGCTGCAATCCTGGCCCTGCTGATGGCGGCCAACGGGCTGTTCATGCTGGGCCATCTCTCGGCAGGCTGAGGTGGGCGCAGGCCAGGGCGGCGAGGGCGAGAACGGGGCTCAAGGCCAGCACGGCGGAAAGCCCGATGAGGCTGGTGACGGCCATGGCGGCCACGGGGCCGAGCGCCGCCGCCAGGAACTGGGCTGCCGGACTGACCGCACCGGCCCGGCGGCTGGGGTCGGCGCCGTGCAGGACCCCGAACAGGCTGGCCCCCAGCAGCAGGGCGGCGAAGGCCAGCAGGCCGAAGGCGGCGACGAACAGGGGCGCGGGCGGCCGGGCGGCGATGACGGCGCAGACGAGGAGGAGGCTGGCGACGACGACGGCGAACAGCCGGCGCAGGCTGAGGCGTCCGGCAAGCGAGACCGCCGCCATGGCGCCGAGCATCTGGGCGCCGAGGGTGGTCAGCACGACCAGGCCGCTGACCGCCCCCAGCCCCTGGGCGGCGGCGAGATCGGTCATCCTGAACCACAGGGCGGCGTTGGCGGCGAAGTAGAGGAAGAGGGCGGCAAGGCCAAGCAGGCCGCGCCGATCAGGCGCGCGCTTTCCGGCCCGGGCGAGGTCCTCCATGGCGGGGGCGAGGAGAGGGGCGACCAGCAGGCAGAGGCCGGAGAGGCCGGCGGCGAACATCACCCCGCCCATGGGCCCCAGCGCGTTGGCGAGGGCGGCGGCGAACACCTGTCCCGCCGACTGGATGAGGAAGAAGGCGGCCGCCCAGGGCTCGGGTCTGGCCTGGCGTGCGATCATGCCGACGGTTATCCAGACCAGCACCCCGCCGGCCAGGCCGCCGACGCCGCGCAGGGCGAAGACCTGGCCGTCGCGGGCGACAAGGGCGGCGAGACCGGCGAGGACGCAGACTGTCGCCGCGCCGGCGGCCCAGAGGTTCAGTCGCCGGGGCTTCAGCAGGAGGGCGCAGAGGGCGACGCTGAGCGCCATGGCCAGCAGTTCGACGATGGCGACCGGATGGACGAGGCCGGCTTGCAGCCGCCCGGAATCGGCTAACGCGCTGAGCAACAGCGGCTGCAGGCCGGTGACGATCATCGCCAGCGAGCCCAGCGCCAGGGCGGCGAGGGCGGGGCGGCGATCGCTGACGGCGGCGTCCATGGCGGTCATGTCGCCAGCCTAGCCGCCAATCCTTCCCAAGGCCCGAACGTCAGGGGGCGGTCGGCGCGCCGGGGATCTGCAGCCCGTAGATATAGCTGTCCTTGCCGCAGTCGGTGGCCACGCCATTCATCCACCGCGCGGGCTTCAGCCGCGCCAGGAGGTCGGGCCAAGCGGCCAGGGACTGGCGGATCGGCGTCATGTCCATGGCTGGCACGAAGCGGCCCTCGCCGCCCATGGCGATCGTACCGCCCCAGATCGCCTCGCCCGCGGCGATGTCGAAAGCCGGCGCGCCAAGGCAAAGGCTGACCGACGACTGCAGCGTCAGCATCGAACGCAGGCGTTCCATCCGCCAGCGTCCGGTCGGGACCCGGAAGACGTAGATCGCCTCGTCGGACTTGTTCCACATCGACTTGCTGGGCCGGTGGATGGCGATGCGACTGCCCGTGAACGACATTTTCGGATCGTCGAGATTGAAATGCAGCCCAGTGAAATCCGACCCCGGACCGTCGATGACGCGAAAGACGATCAAGGTCTCGTCGGGGCCCAGGGTTCCGAAGTCCGCCTGGGCAACGGTCTCGGTGATGATGCCCGCCTGGACCAGCCGGAAATAGTCCGGGCGCCAGACGCGGGCGCGGCCGGGGTCCGGCATCTCGCCGACGGCTGTGATGCTGAGCGACAGGGGACCGCCGACTCCGGGCCGGCCGTCGATCCTGGTCGCCAGACGGGCCAGATCGTTCTCGAAGCGGCGCACGAGGGCGCCGTGGGGCGCACCGCCCATCCAGCCGGCCAGCGTCGCATGCTGTTCGTCCCGGGGACGTTTGACCAGGTCTGCGCCTTCGCCAGCGTCGACCTGGATCACGGACCAACCCCGGACAACCATGCAGTTTTCGACATTGGCGGCGTCAGCGTCGCTGTTGACCCCTCTGGCGATCGCCCCGGTCAGGCCCTGGATGATGGCCTTGTCGATGTACTCGCCAAGGGAATTTCCCATCGCGCCCATGGAGTGGGGATCGGTCTGGGCGGCGCGGCCTGCCTGCAGGACGCAGCTCTTCACCGCCGCGTCGTGCGCCGCCATGTCGGCGCCGTCGCGGTTGAAATAGGTGTAGCCCTTGCTGGCCCTCGTCAGGTCGCCTTGGGCAGCGAGCGCCGGCGTGGCCAGGACAGCAAGGCCGGCGGCCAGCAACAGCAAGCGGCGCATGATCGATCCCCCGGAAGCAGGCCCCCAGGGTAGGGCGAGCCGGCGCCGCGCCGCAACAGGGCGAACGGCGCCATTTTCCGCCAGGCTTCCCTTGTCCGGTCCACCGACCCGGGTCTAGCCTCCCTGCGTCCGGGGAGACCGGGCATCACATCAGCGCTGAGGGAGCCTCATGCCGCGCCATGATTTCATCGCCTTCATCGGGCGGTTCGAACCCTTCCATCTTGGTCACTACGCCGTCCTGCGCCAGGCCCTGGCCCTGGCCGACCGCGCCATCGTTCTGATCGGCTCGGCCGACGCGCCGCGCAGCGCGCGCAATCCGTGGACCTTTTCGGAGCGGGCGGTGATGATCCGCGCGGCCATAGGAGAGGACGCCGCCCGGCTGACCATCCGGCCGCTGATCGACCACCTCTACAACGAGACCGCCTGGGTCGGTGAGGTGCAGGCCCAGGTCGCCGCCGCCATTGCCGAGAGCGGCCATGAGGGACCGGCGACGGTCGGGCTGATCGGGCACGAGAAGGACGCCTCGAGCGACTACCTGCGCGCCTTCCCGCAGTGGGATCTGGTCGATGTCGACCAGGTGGCGATGCCTTCGGCGACCGGGCTGCGGCAGCATTTCTTCGCCGACGATGCCGGCGGCGCCAACCTGCTGGAAGCCAATGTGCCAAAGGCGGTGTTCGAGACCCTGCAGGCCTTTCGCCGCACCGCCGCCTTCAGCCAGACGGCGGACGAGTGGCGGCATGTCGTCGACTACAGGAAGATCTGGGCCGCCGCCCCCTATCCGCCGACCTTCGTCACCGCCGACGCGGTGGTGGTGCATTCGGGCCATGTGCTGCTGATCAAGCGGCGCTCGCAGCCGGGCAAGGGACTGTGGGCGCTGCCTGGCGGCTTCGTGAACCAGGACGAGACCCTGCTGGCCGCCGCCATCCGCGAACTGCGCGAGGAGACGCGGCTGAAACTGCCCGAGCCGGTTCTGCGCGGGGGCCTCAAGGACCAGGCGGTGTTCGACGATCCCGACCGCTCGATGCGGGGGCGGACCATCACCCACGCCTTCCATTTCGATTTCCCGACCGGGCCGTTGCCGGCGGTGCGCGGCTCGGACGATGCGGCGCGGGCGAAGTGGTTGCCGGTGGCCGAGGTGATGGGGATGCGCGGCCAGCTTTTCGAGGACCACTATTTCATCCTTGAACGCTTCCTCGGGGCCGGCTGAGGGGGGCGCTCCCTCAGTTCAGGCCTTCTTAACGAACTCGGTGCGGAGCACGAGGTCGCGGACCTTTTCGGCGCGGCATTCGATCTCGGCCGGGTCGTCGGTCAGGCGGATGCCCTTGATCAGGGTGCCGCGCTTGATCGTCACCCCGCCCGAGCCCTTCACCTTCAGGTCCTTGACCAGGATGACGTTGTCCCCGTCGGCGAGGAGGGTTCCGTTGCTGTCGCGTACGTCCATGATGCGGCTGTAGAGCGGCCCGGGCTGTTTGCCTAGTGCCAGCCCTGGCCGCCGGCCTCAAGCGCCGCCGGGTTCATCGGCCGAGCGACCAGGCCTGTCTGGGTCAGCCAGACCTCGTAGCGGGCGCCGTTGGCCATCGGCATGAAGGCGCCGCCGCCGTAGAAGCTGTCGACCATCGGGGCGTAGCGCTTCGACTTGCGGGCCATGGTCCACATGTCGATGTTGCCGGGCTCGGGGCCGAGGTCATAGACGCTGCGCGGGGCGCTGAGCTCGTCGGCGGTGCTTTCGTAGCGGCCGGACAGACGGTCGAGGCGGTACTGGGTGTCGAGGCCGAGCACGTTGGCCCAGGGTTTCCATTTCAGGAGGCGGGCCTCGATGCGCCACTGGTCGCCGTGGACCTGGTAGCGCTTGACCGAGCCGCCCGGCTCGGTGGCGGTGGCCGGGGTGGTCAGGGTGGCCTCGAACAGCTGGGGCCCAAGCTGGCGGGTCTCGATGGTGGCGACGGGGCGCTCGTAGGTCAGGCGCTGGTAGGTCTGCACATCCAGCCCGGCCAGGGCGACCACGGCGCCGGCCGCCAGCAGGGCGCCGCCGACCGCTGTCCCGAGGAAGCCGCCGACAAGGCGACCGCTGAAGAAGCCGCCGAGGCCGCGCAACAGCACGATCGAACCCAGCAGCGCCGAGGTCGCCGGCAGAATCCACCACCACCAAACCATGAGACGAACTCCCTTGCCCCCGGACGGGACGCCCGAAGGTTAACAAGACCACAGGTCTCCAATGCACGCCAGCGGGGAAAGCTCCACGGTTGAATTGGCTCCGGATGGAGCGCTATTGGACCCATGCGTTTCGACGACCGCTTCCTGGAAGAGATCAAGTCGCGCGTCCGGTTGTCGGACGTGATCGGCAAGACCGTGAAGCTGAAGCGTCAGGGCCGGGAATTCGTCGGCCTGTCGCCGTTCACCAAGGAGCGGTCACCCAGCTTCTTCGTCAACGACGACAAGGGTTTTTACCACGACTTCAGCTCCGGCAAGCATGGCGACCTGATCAGCTTCTTCCAGGAGACCGAGCGGCTCAGCTTCATGGAGGCGGTCGAGCGGCTGGCCTCCGAGGCCGGGGTGCCCCTGCCGGCGCCGGACCCGCAGGCGGCCGAGCAGGAAAAGAAGCGCCAGGGGCTGACCGACTGGATGGACCTGGCCGCGGCCTGGTTCGAGGGCGCGCTGCGGCGGCCGGGGGGGCGGGAGGCGCGGGCCTACCTGGAACGGCGCGGGCTGCCCGACACCGAGTGGAAGCGGTTCGGGCTGGGCTTTGCGCCGGAGAGCCGCACGGCGCTGAAGGACTATCTGATCGCCAAGGGCGCCAAGCCGGCCGAGCTGGTCGAGGCCGGTCTGCTGATCGCGCCGGAGGAGGGTGGTTCGCCCTACGACCGGTTCCGCAACCGGATCATCTTCCCCATCGCCGATGCCCGTGGACGGGTGGTGTCGTTCGGCGGCCGGGCGCTCGATCCCAATGCGCGGGCCAAGTACCTCAACGGTCCGGAGACCAGCCTCTTCCACAAGGGGCGGCTGCTGTACGGCCTGCCCGAGGCGCGCAAGCTGATGCACAGCGGCGGGGCCGATGCGCCGCTGGTGGTGGTCGAGGGCTATATGGACGCCATCGCCTGTCAGCGGGCGGGGATCGCGGCGGTGGCGCCGCTGGGCACGGCGCTGACCGAGGACCAGATGGAGGTGCTGTGGCGGCTGCACCCCGAGCCGACCCTGAGCTTCGACGGCGACGCGGCCGGGCGGCGGGCGGCCAACAGCGCCATGGACCGGGCCCTGCCGCTGATCAAGCCGGGCAAGAGTTTCCGCTTCGCCATTGTGGTCGGCGGCAAGGACCCCGACGACGTGCTGCGCGAGCAGGGGCCGGCGGCGCTGAAGAGCCAGTTGACCGACACCACGCCGTTTGTGGAGCAGCTGTTCCACCGGGAGCGGGACCTGGAGCCGCTGGATACGCCCGAGCGCAAGGCGGGGCTGAAGGTGCGGCTGCGCAAGCTGGCGGCGACCATCGCCGATCCGGATCTGGCGCAGGCCTATCGCGAGGATCTGCTGGGCCGATACGAGCAGCTGATGCCGGGCGGGGCGCAGAAGTTCGAGGTCGGAGCGGCGGCGCGGGTCATGGCCCGCCAACGCTGGGACGGGAAGAAGGGCGGCAGGTACGGCGGCGGTCCGATCGGGCCGAACGCCGAGACGACCGAGCAGGTGCGCCGCATGCGCAGCCAGCCCCGGCCGTTGTCGGCGGCCCTGGCCTATGCGGCGCTGCAGGACCCGCATGTGCTGGACGACAAGGTCGAGCAACTGTCGGCGCGGGGGTTCCTGGATGACCGGCTGAGCGCGCTGGCGGACGAACTGGTCGAGTTTCGCTTCGAGAGCGATGCGGTCGATGCCGTGTCGGTGCGTCGCCGGCTGGAGGCGCGGGGCTTCGGAGAGGACGTGTTCCAGCAACTGGCCCGCACGGCGAAGGCGGCCGGCGCCGCCTTCCTGACCGTCGACATGGATCCGGCGACGGCCCGGCGGCTGTGGTCGCTGGCCTTCGACCTGCTGGTCAAGCTGGAGACGCTGGAGCGGGCGGTCGAGGGGGCCAAGCAGGACCTGGAGCGCGACAACGACAGCTCGACCCTGATCCGGCTGAAGACCGAGCGCGACCTGTTGAAGCGGCTGGTCGACAGCGGGGCCTGGAGCGATGAGGCCGAGGCGGCGCCCTGGTTGAATTAAGGGGCTTCGCCCTCCCTCCCCATAAAGGGGAGGGAGCGACGGTGAGGGTTGCGGATCAGTCGAAGACGATGACCGAGCGGGCCAGTTCGCCGCGCTTGAGTTCCTCGAAGGCCTCGTTGACCTGGTCCAGCTTGATGCGGCGGCTGATCATCTGGTCGAGCTTCAGCTTGCCCGACATGTAGAAGTCGACGAAGCGGGGCATGTCGACCGGGAAGCGGTTGGAGCCCATCAGGCTGCCCTGGATGCGCTTTTCAGCGAGGAAGTCGGCGCCGTGCAGTTCGATGTTCACGCCGATCGGGATCATGCCGATGACGTTGGCGGTGCCGCCGCGGGCCAGCATCTTGAAGGCCTGTTCGGTGGTCGCCTTCAGGCCGATGGCCTCGAAGCTGTGGTCGACGCCGCCGCCGGTCATTTCCAGGACCTGGGCGACGGGGTTGCCCTGGCTGGCGTCGACGACGTCAGTGGCGCCGAATTCCTTGGCCAGGTTCAGCTTGGAGCCATGCATGTCGATGGCGATGATGCGGCCGGCGCCGGCGATGGCCGCGCCGTTGACCGCCGCCAGGCCGACGCCGCCGCAGCCGATGACGGCCACGGTCTCGCCCGGACGGACGTTGGAGGTGTGGATCACGGCGCCGACGCCGGTGGTGACGCTGCAGCCGATCAGGGCGGCGACGTCGAAGGGCATGTCCTTGCGGATGGCGACGCAGGCGTGTTCGTGGATCAGCATCTGCTCGGCGAACGAGCTGAGGTTGAGGAACTGGTTCATGGCCGGGGCGGCCGCGTCCTCACGGAACAGGCGCGGCGAGTCGCCCTTTTCGCGGCGCACGTCGCCGCTGATGCAGCGCGACAGGTGGCCGGTGACGCAGTGATTGCAGTGGCCGCAGAAGGCCGACAGGCAGGTGATGACGTGGTCGCCCGGCTTCACCGTGCGCACTTCGCTGCCGACCGCCTCGACGATGCCGGCGCTCTCATGGCCCAGAACGGCGGGCGCGGGGTGGGGGTACTTGCCTTCGACGAAGTGCAGGTCGGAGTGGCAGACGCCGGCGGCCTTGGTGCGGATCAGCACCTCATGCGGGCCTGGCTTGCTGATGGACACGTTCTCGATCTGCAAGGGTTTGCCGACCTCGCGAAATACCGCCGCCTTCATAATGCTTCTCCCGAACGATTGTTTGAGCCCACGTTATCGCTGTTCACCCGGCGAGCGGAAGGGGCGTTGTCGGGAAATCTCGACGGAGGGCGAGGTTGGAGCGAGCGGCCGCGGCTTTGACTCGCCGCGCGGCCGGGCCTAGTCCGCTTGCATGCCGACCCAGAGCCTGTTCGCCACCCGCCTGTACCGCGCCGAACTGTCCGACGAGCGGGGCTTCGAGCCCCTGCTGGAGGACCTCGCCGACGCCTGCGCCATGATGGCCGAGGAGGATGAGGCCGGCCGGGCCTGGTCGAAGGCCAACCGTTATCCGGGCTACACCTCCTATTCCTCGCCGGGTCCGCTGTGGACGCGGGCCAGCGCCTTTGCCGACCTGAAGACGAAGCTGGATCGTCACGCGAAGTCATTCGCGGGCGAACTGGGCCTGGATCTGGACGGCGGCAAGCTGCGCCTCGACAGCCTGTGGGTGAATGTCTTGAAACCCGGCGGCGGCCACAGCGGCCACATCCATCCCCACAGCGTCATCAGCGGCACCACCTATGTCGAGATCCCGCCCGGCGCCTCCGGCCTGAAGCTGGAGGATCCGCGGCTGGCGATGATGATGGCCGCGCCGATGCGGCTGGCCGACGCCCCCGCCGACCAGCAGCCCTTCGTCTATGTGACGCCGCAGCCGGGCACGGTGCTGATGTGGGAGAGCTGGTTGCGCCACGAGGTGCCGGTGAACCTGGGCAGGACCGAGCGGGTGTCGATCAGCTTCAACTACGGCTGGCGCTGAAGCCTGTCAGGCGAAGTGGAATCCGGTTCGCCGCCCGGACGGGCTTCCAACAAGGAGTCTGAACGAACGATAACGCCGTCGTCAGAGATCGCGTTCAGCTTGGCTGATTCATGGTGGGCCCATGGAGCAACACCGCTCCGTTCGGGAGGCCATCATGACCAAGACGAAGACCATCACCTACCTCGCCGGGTCCGCCATCGCGGCCCTTGTCTGCGCCGCCGCCGGCAGCGCCTCGGCCGCCGACATCGACTGTCCGCTGACCCAGGCCAAGCGCACCATCGTCGATCCGCTGCCGGGCGGCTGGTGGACCACGCCGCAGGTCAACACCCTGTCGGAAACCAGGATCGTCACCATCGGCGGCCAGAAGGCGCTGATGTGCGTCTACGGCGCCAGCGGCTCGATCCAGCGCAACGCGCCTGTCGGCCAGTTGTGCTCCACCAGGCCGACCGGCTTCAGATGCACCCCGCCGATCATCCTCCTGCCCCCGCCGCCCCCGCCCGCGCCGCCGATCACCTTCTCGACCGATATCGTCGTCGTGCCGCAGACCTATCAGGTCAATTTCGACAACGGTCAGGTGGGCGGCGGCGGCGGGGCCGACCTGTGGTTCCAGGCGGTGACGTCGACGGAGCGCTACCTGACCCCGATCAACGGCGCGAAGATCGCCGTCGGCGATCGCTCGAACCGGGGCCGGGACGGCTGCCGCATGGCCAGCTACTCCACCGCCCGCGTCCCGCTCGCCGCCGTGCCGGTCGGCAGCTACATCTGCATGAAGACCAACCAGGGCCGCACCAGCCAGTTCCGGATGAACGCCGTCACCGGCCTGGCCGTGAAGAACCTGGAGATGGGCTACACCACCTGGGCCAACTGACCATGGTCCGTGTCGATGGGGCCCCGCAGCCTAGCCGTTGCGGGGCCGCACGCACATCTGGCGGCCTTCGTAGCGGTCGCCGACCAGGCTGCCGTCACGGGCGGCCTCCTTGCGGGCCAGCTCATAGGCGCGGTTTTCAGTGATCGGCCGCTCGCCCTTGCCGCAGACAGGAACCTCGACCCGTTGGGCGGTTTCGCACTGGCAGATGTCGTAGCCCTGGTCGATGCGGCTGGATGAGCCGCGGCAGACCGGCGGTCGGGACTCGCCGCCGACATCCAGGCACATGATCCCCATCTTCGGATGGGTCGCTGAATCGGGTGAGGCTATGACGGTCGAGCTGGCGCCGAAGGCCAGCAGGGCGGCGGCGGCGATAAACAGGGTGCGCATGGGGCGGTCCTCCACTTCTTCGCAGTGTAACACGGCCGGGCGGCAATTCGCTCCGTGCTAGAATTTCCGCCTGCCGCTGACGGTCTCGAAGAACAGCCGGAAATCGCCCATCAGGCTGAACAGCGGATACTTGAACGTCGCCGGCTGGTTCTTCTCGAACACATAGTGGCCGACCCAGGCAAAGCCGTAGCCGACGACGGGCGCGGCGGCGAAGAACCAGGGATTGACCAGGGCTCCGGCCACCAGAGCCAGGATGACCAGCCCCGTGCCGATGACATGCAGCCGCCGGCTGACCGGGTTGGCGTGCTCGGTCATGTAGAAGGGGTAGAAGTCGTGGAAGGTGCGATAGCGCGCGTTGGCTTGAAGCTTGGGGGCGGGAGGTCTGGCCATGGCGAAATCATCGGCCCAAGCCGGTCGGCGGTCAAGAAATGGCCGCAAACTCTATGCCGGACCTGCACAGAACGCTCAGCCTACGTTCAGATTTGGTGGGTATGAATGGGCGGGCAACAGAAACAGCAAGAAGCGTTGGACCCATGCCCGCGTCCGCTACCGAACGTCACATGATGGATACCTGGGTCTTCCGGCTGGCCGAAGCCGACGCCGCCAAGGCGCTCTTCGAGGAGCTCCCCGAGACCCTGAAAGCCGGCGCCGAGCTGCGCTCCGCCCTCACCGGCGCCGAGATCCGCACGTCCTCGAACGAGGCGGCGGACTGGGTGCGGGGGCATGTGAAGGCGGCCTGATCTAATCTTGCGGCTTTTCGAGGCTGTGCGGACCGACATCACGGCGACCTCGTGGTCGCGGATCCGGTACCGCACCATGTAAGCTGAGCGGCCAAACCAGAGGACAAGTTCCCGAACATCCGGGCGGCGGGTAGGACGCCCCCGAGCGGGCAACTGATCCAGTGAACTTATGCCGTCCAGGATGAGATCCTAGGCCCTTTATGCGGCGGCTACGTCGCGTTCGAGCAGGAAATCGACCAGTCGATGGATGTCCGCATCGGCTGCTGGCAGAGTTCGAACGCGATAGATCAACGACGCTCTGCCATCCGCGACTGAATTTTCGCCCGTAAGGGGTCGAAAACCTCTTCAATCGAATAGGCGATGCCGGTGCGGTCATACTCGGCGAGCCGCGCCATATCCTCCTCCCAGCCGCCATCATCAGACGCAATGATCTGGTCGACCAGATTAAGCACAAATGCCTCTGGCGTGAGGCCCGCGGACCTAGCCGCTTCCTCCACCTTCCTGGCGCGATCCTTATCGAAATGGATGTCGAAGCCGTCTGCCATGTCCGAAGGGTGATCCCCCGCGCTCGTACCGTCAAGAAAAACGCCCCGGAGGTCATCCGGGGCGTTTGTCGTTCTAGCTGTCCAGGAAGCTGCGCAGCTTCCGCGACCGGCTCGGATGCTTCAGCTTGCGAAGCGCCTTGGCTTCGATCTGGCGGATCCGTTCGCGGGTGACCGAGAACTGCTGGCCGACCTCTTCAAGCGTGTGGTCGGTGTTCATGCCGATGCCGAAGCGCATGCGCAGGACGCGTTCCTCGCGCGGCGTCAGGGACGCCAGCACGCGGGTGGTGGTCTCGCGCAGGTTGCTCTGGATCGCCGCGTCGATGGGCAGGATGGCGTTCTTGTCCTCGATGAAGTCGCCCAGGTGGCTGTCTTCCTCGTCGCCGATCGGGGTTTCGAGCGAAATCGGCTCCTTGGCGATCTTCAGGACCTTGCGCACCTTTTCCAGCGGCATGGCCAGCTTTTCGGCCAGTTCTTCCGGGGTCGGCTCGCGGCCGATCTCGTGCAGCATCTGGCGGCTGGTGCGGACGATCTTGTTGATCGTCTCGATCATGTGGACCGGGATGCGGATGGTCCGCGCCTGGTCGGCGATCGAGCGGGTGATGGCCTGGCGGATCCACCAGGTGGCGTAGGTCGAGAACTTGTAGCCGCGGCGGTACTCGAACTTGTCGACCGCCTTCATCAGACCGATGTTGCCTTCCTGGATCAGGTCCAGGAACTGCAGGCCGCGGTTGGTGTACTTCTTGGCGATGGAGATCACGAGGCGCAGGTTGGCCTCGACCATTTCCTTCTTGGCCTGACGGGCCTCGCGCTCGCCCTTCTGCACGGTCTGGACGATGCGGCGGTAGTCGTCGATCGGCACGCCGGTTTCAGTGGCCAGGGCGGCCACTTCCTGACGGATGTCGCTGACGCTGTTGACGTCGTTCTCGACGAACTTGGTCCAGCGCACGCCCAGCTGCTTGACGGTTTCCTGCCACTTCGGGTTCAGCTCCTGGCCGAAGTAGGCCTTCAGGAACTCGCCGCGGCTGATGCCGTAGCTGTCGGCCAGGCGCAGCAGGCGGCCTTCCAGGGCCATCAGGCGCTTGTTGATCGCATAGAGCTGCTCGACCAGCGCCTCGATGCGGTTGTTGTTGAGCTTCAGGGTCTTCAGCTTGCCGACGATGGCGCTCGAGGCTTCAAGGTAGGACTTGCGGTCGGCGTCAGTGAGATCCTCACCGCGCAGCCGGCGCTCAACCAGCTTTTCCTGCAGCGGGCGGAAGCCTTCGAACTCGCTGGCGATGCCGTCGAGGGTCTCCATGACGCTCTCGCGCAGTTCGCCTTCCATGGCGCTGACGGTCGGGCCGGCGCCGTCGTCGAAATCGTCGTCTTCGTCCTCGCCCTCGGGCTTCTCTTCGCCCTCGACCTTCTCGGCGGGTTCGGCTTCTTCGCCATCCTCCGACGGGACGATGGGCGGGGCGGCGGGGAACATGACGCCGTAGGTGCCTTCGAGGTCGATGACCTCGCGCAGCAGGATACGGCCGCTGCCCAGCTCTTCGCGCCACACCATGATGGCTTCGAAGGTCAGGGCGCTTTCGCACAGGCCGCGGATCATGGCGTCGCGGCCGGCCTCGATGCGCTTGGCGATGGCGATCTCGCCCTCGCGGCTCAGCAGCTCGACGCTGCCCATCTCGCGCAGGTACATCCGCACCGGGTCATCGGTGCGGTCGTAGGCGGCCTTGGTCTCGGCCTCGGTGGTGATCGAGGTTTCTTCGCGGTTGGCGACGGCGCCGCCTTCGCCCTCGCCGGCGTCTTCCTCGGCTTCAACGACGTTGACGCCCATTTCAGACAGCATGGCCAGCGTGTCTTCGATGGCGTCCGGGCTGACCTCTTCGCTGGGCAGCACCTTGTTCAGCTCGTCCATGGTGACGTAGCCGCGGGCCTTGGCCTGCTTGATGAACTTCTTGACCCCGGCATCGGTCAGGTCGAGCAGCGGGCCGTCAGCGGTGGGGGCTTCGGCGGGTTCTTGCGGCTCGGCGGTGGTGTTGCTCATCAATGTCTCCGATAGCGTCGCTCGACCCGGGCAGTGGGCCGCGCCGCTTAAGAAAATCCTGTGCGTCGATCATTCAGGGTCCGACCGGGCCGAATGGTTCCTGAAAGCCGCGCACAAGGCCGTGTCAAAACGTCGCAATTTTCACGCCAGACCCACCATGCGAAAGCGCTCCGCGAGGTTGCCCTCATCGGAGTCGATGGCGTTCCGGGCGCATCGCGACGGCTTTTCAGGCCGAGGTGTCAGCGTTCCCAGGGGCCAGACGGGCGGCGACTGAAGACATCATTTTCGAGCTGGGGGCGCGCGCTACGGCGGCCCGGTCGATGTCGGTCACTACCTGTGTTGATCCACAAGGGGGCAAATGGCGGTCCCGTCCCCATGAGTCAAGGGGCGGGCCAGCCCGCATACGAATGAATTTGCAGAGCTATTCGCCCGCCATCCACAGGCAGGGTCAGTTCTGACCCTGGGTCCGGCGCAGGCCGGCCGACCTGGCGTCGGTGAAGTCGGCGGAGGCCAGCTTCTTGGTGGCCGGGGCGGTGTCACGTCCCTGCGCGGCGAGCAGGCCGTCGAGACGCGCCTTCGAGGCCTTGAAGCGGGCGACGTCGGCGCCGCTGAGGATCGAGCCGGTCGGCACCTTGGCGCCGATCGGATTGACCCGGCCGCCCTTGAAGAAGATCTCGTAGTGCAGGTGAGGGCCGGTCGAGGCGCCGGTCGAACCGACGTAACCGATCACCTGGCCCTGGCTGACGTGAACGCCGGGGCGAATACCCTTGGCGTAGCGCGACATGTGGCCATAGCCGGTGGCGTAACCGCCGGCGTGCTTGATCTTCACCCAGTTGCCGTAGCCGCCGTAACGGCCGGCCATCTCGATAACGCCGTCGCCGGCCGCCAGGATCGGGGTGCCGGTGCCGGCTCCGAAGTCGATGCCCTGGTGCATACGGCTGTAGCCGAGGATGGGGTGGCGGCGCATGCCGAACTTGCTGGTGATGCGGGCGCCGTCGACGGGCGTGCGCAGCAGGGCGGATTTGATGTTCTTGCCCAGGTCGTCGAAGAACTGGACCTTACCGTCGGTGCGGGTGAAGCCGTAGAACTTCATGCCCTTCACCTGGGCGTACTGCAGGTCGCCGGCCTCGATGGTGCGGCCGCTGTCGGTGACCTTGCGGTCGAACACCAGGCAGAACTCGTCGCCTTCCTTGATGTCGCGGCTGAAGTCGATCTTGTGGCTGAACAGCTTGGCGGCCTGGCTGACGATGGCCGAGTTGGCCCCGACGACGCTGGCGCTCTCATGGAAGCTGCCCTGCATCTCGCCGCAGGCGACGGTGGTTTCCTCGCGGACCTCCTCGGCCAATTCGCGCAGGCGCAGGGCGCCGTCGAAGGTGCGCGAGACGGTGATGGTCTTGGCCTGGCCGGTGCGCATGCTGAGGCCGACCAGGCGGGCGGGACCACGCTGGTTCCGCGGCTGGGCGACCGAGGCGATGAAGTCCATGCCGGCGCGGATGTTGACGGTATCGACGACGCCCGACAGCGTCTTGATCACGGCGCGGGCGTCGGCTTCGCCGACCCCGGTGCGCTGCACGGCGTCTTCCAGGGTTTCGCCGGGGCGAACCTCGACGGCGATGCTTTCACCACGATTGAAGCCGGGCAGGGCCTCGGCCTGGGCAAAGGCCATGTGCTGCAGGGCCGCGAAGGCGGCGGGATCCATCGGTGGGGTGATGGAGGTCTGCGCGGGCTCGCCCATCCGCCAGGCCAGCGCCAGAACCGCGAAGCCGGCGATGCCGACAAACAGTTTGGGCGCGATGCGGGTGGTCGGGCGTCGCGGATCGAATTCTTGCATTCATTCCCCCGTCGCGGACCGGCGCTCCATGGGTGGGACCGGTCAGTCGCTTCAGAATGGTACGGCTGGGACGCCCCCCAGCAATTCTAGGGCCGGTTTCTGCCGACCCGCCCCGTAAGAGGCAAGCAATATTCGATGCTTCGGTCCATTTGTCACGTCGGTGGTTAACAAACGGCCGAACGGCAGGCCGTTTCAGAGCAGGTCCAGGACCTTTTCCTGCGGCCGGCACAGGGCCGCGCCCTTGGGTGTGACGACGATGGGACGATTCACCAGAATCGGATCGCGGACCATGGCCTCCAGAATGGCGTCCTCCGCGGTGTCCGGCGCGGTAAGGCCCAGCGCTTCCGCATCGGTCCCGCGCTCGCGCAGAATGTCCCGCGCCGACGCGCCCATGGTGGTCAGCAGGGTCTTCAGCTGAGGCTTTGTCCAGCCGGCTTGCAGATACTCGACGACGGTCGGCTCGATGCCCCGTTCGCGGAGCAGGTCGATGGTCTTGCGCGAGGTGCCGCAGGCGGGATTGTGAAAGACGGTGACGGTCGGATCGGTCATGGGCTCAGCTCTGCTCCGGGCGAGGGGGCGGGCGGCGCTCATACCAACCGCGGCTGCGGTTGACGAGGGCGGCGACCGACAGCATCACCGGCACCTCGATCAGCACCCCGACCACGGTCGCCAGCGCCGCCCCGGACTTCAGACCAAACAGGCTGATGGCGGCGGCGACCGCCAGTTCGAAGAAGTTGCTGGCGCCGATCAGGGCCGACGGGCCGGCCACCTGGTGGCTCTCGCCGGCAGCCCGGTTCAGGACATAGGCGAGGCCGGCGTTGAAATAGACCTGGATCAGGATCGGCACGGCCAGGATGGCGATGACCAGAGGCTGGCCGAGGATCTGGGGCCCCTGGAAGCCGAACAGCAGGACGAGGGTCGCCAGCAGGGCGGCCATCGAGGCCGGTTGCAGGATTTGAAGCGCGCGGTCCAGCGCCCCCTGTCCCCTCGCCAGCAGGAGGCGGCGGATCAACTGGGCGGCGGCGGCAGGAAGGACGACATAGAGCAGCACCGACAGGGCCAGGGTCTCGAACGGCACGGTGATCGAGGCCAGACCCAGCAACAGCGCCACGATGGGTCCGAAGGCGACCAGCATGATGACGTCGTTGAGCGCCACCTGGCTGAGGGTGAAGTGCGGTTCGCCCTTCACCAGCTGGCTCCAGACGAAGACCATGGCGGTGCAGGGGGCGGCGGCCAGCAGGATCAGACCGGCGATATAGCTGTCGATCTGTCCGGCCGGCAGGAGGGGCCGGAACAGCAGGCCGATGAACAGCCAGGCGAGCAGGGCCATGGAGAAGGGCTTCACCGCCCAGTTGATCACCAGGGTCACCGAGATGCCGCGCCAATGTCGACCGACCTGGCCGAGCGCGGCGAGGTCGATGCGCAGCAGCATCGGGATGATCATCAGCCAGACCAGGCCGGCGACCGGCAGGTTGACCCTGGCGACCTCCATCGCCGCAAGGGCGTCGAACAGGCCGGGGAAGATCGCGCCGAGGGCAACACCCGCGACGATGCAGAGGGCGACCCAGAGGGTCAGGAACCGTTCGAACAGGCTCATGTTCAGCAGGCCTTGGCGCCGCAGGCGCCCGCCTGGGCGGCGGCGATGGCCGGCGCGCAGATGGCCGGTTCGCCGGCGCAGCAGTCCTCCATCAGGAAAGCCAGCAGCCCGCTCATCGCCTCATAGTCGGCCCGGTAGATGATCGACCGCCCATCCCGGCGCGAGGCGGCGAGGCCCGCCTGGGTCAGGATGGTCAGGTTGGAGGACAGGGTGTTTGCCAGCATGCCGGTCGCCCGGCCGATGTCGCCGGCCGCCATGCCGGCCGGTCCGGACCGGACCAGCAGGCGGAAGATGGCCAGCCGCCCCGGGTGAGCCAGGGCGGACAGGGCGGAGACGGCGTCGATCGATTCCATTTTTCCAGAATATCCGAAGTCCGCGAGCCCGACGAGGCCGGACTCGCGGCGGGCCTCAGCCACAGCAGGCGCCGGCCGTGGCGGCGGGGGCCGGCGTGTCGCGCGGTTCATCCTCGCCGTAGCGGGTCGCTTCGCCAAGGGTGTGGAAGGTCTCCCAGCGCACGCCCGACGGATCGACGACCCAGCTCTTGTCTGATTTGGCGTAGCAGCAGGTGGTGGCTTCCTGGTCGAGGGTGGTCTCGCCGGCCGCCTTCAGCCGGTTGGCGATCTCGGCCAGTTCGGCGGCGCTGTCAGCCTGGATGCCGACGTGGTCGATGCCGGCCAGTCTTCCACGTTGCGAGATGGCCAGGTTCACCCGCGGATCGTCCAGCATCCACTTGGCGTAGTCGGGTTTCACCACCACAGGCTCGGCGCCGAACAGGGTGGAGTAGAAGCCGATCGACCGGTCCAGGTCCTCGACGGCGATATGCAGGTGCAGGCGGTTCATGGGGGGCTCCGCATTTCGATAATTCAAGAAATATGGAATCTATAAGCCGCCGTCAATATCAGTTTGAATTTGGGCGTCTTACCAGCGGACCGTGGCCTTGCCGGTGACGCCGGTCGAACCGCTGAGGTTCCAGGCCATCGACGGCGTCGGCGCGGGCCAACTTCGTTCGATGCCCTTGGGCCAGGCTTCCAGGATCGTGCCGTAGTCGACTTCGGCCAGTCCGGCGCCGGCTTTTGCCGGGCGGAAGCTGATCACCAGCGGGCGATCAGCGCCGGCCCAGCGGAGGCGCTGGACCTCGGCGGGGCTGGTCAGCCAGGCGGTCCGCTGGCCCTGGACGGTGACGTCCTTCACGGGGGCGTTCAGCTTGATGTTCAGCCGGGTCAGGCGCGCGCCGGGCGGCGGAGTCAGGATCATGGTGACGCGGCCGTCGGGATCGGTGCGGCTGGTGAAGGTCGGTCTGGCGACCGTGACCGACGGCGCCGGCATCAGGGTGACCGGCTGGTCGTAGAGCGGGGGCAGGCTGGCCTTCGGATAGGCTTTGGAGCTCAGGGCGTCGCCGGCCGGCTTGAAGATCGACAGGCCCTGACCGCCGCCGCTCTGGACGGCGATCCAGGATTGGCCGGCCTGACCGTCGTCGACGTAGACGTGGCTGAGCGACTGCGGATAGCGCTCCGTCCAGGGCTGCCAGGTCGCCCAGATCGCGGCGACACCGCCGGCTGCAGCCATCAGCAGCAGGCCGATCAGGGTCCAGGCGCGGCGCCGCGTATACTCGCCCTGCGGCTGGGCCAGGGGCCAGAGCACGAACAGGGCCAGCAGGGCGAAGAGGCCGAGCAGGGCCGGGAAGTCGAGGCCTTGCGCCGTCAGGTGGACGTAGACGCCCAGCCAGCCGCAGACGATGGCGGCGAGCACGGCCAGCAGGGAGGTCCAGCGGCCGTCGGCGCCCCAGCGGCTGACGGCGGCGCCGAGGGCGGCCAGGGTCAGGGGCCAGGCGACCAGGAAGGCGACCTGGGGCACGAAGGCCTGCAACAGCGTCGCCAGCACGAAGCCGAAGCACAGCACGCCGGCCCAGGCGGCATTGGCGGGCAGGGGCGCCTTGCGGACCAGGAAGAGGAGGCCGGCCCCGATGCCGAGCCCCAGGCCGACCGGATCGAAGCCGCCGGCAAGGCTGGAGGCGGCGCCGATCAGGACGCAGAGCAGGGGCGTCACCCAGCGGCGGCTCGCGGGCTTGCCGGCCAGCGTCGGTCCGATCAGGGCGGCGGCCAGGCCGATGACGAAGATGGCCGCCTCCCACACCGGCCATGCGGCCAGCAGCGGGCGCTGCTCGACGAAGCCGAAGCCGACGCCGGTCCAGCGCCGGGCCACGTGCAGCAGCAGGGCGGCCAGCAAGGTGGTGGCCAGGGCGATCGCCGCGCCCTTCAGCCCGTCCTGCCAGCGCAGCCGCTCGCCGGCTGTCCTGGCGCGGCGGCCGGCGATGATCAGCAGGCCGCCGGCCAGCACCAGGACCAGCCAGCCCATGATTGGCGGATAGGCGAGGATGTGGTCGCCGAAGGTCTGGCTGTAGACGGCGCTGGGGGCCTTCTTCGGCAAGGTGGGGTCGAGGGCGAAGGTCCTGGTGGCGCTGAGCACCTGGTCGCCCATCGACTGCACCGAGCCGGGGTCGAGGTTGGCGACGGTCGAGGTCGGGGAATGGTAGTCGAACTGGCGGCCGATGAAGGCGAAGTTCAGGCCGCTCATGCCCATCCGCCTGGGCACCGAGAAGTCGGTGTCGTTGGGCATCTTCTCGTAGAGAAAGACGGCCAGGGCGCTGCTGATCGGACCCCTGGCGGTTTCCCTGTAGCGGGCGATCAGCTCGCCGTTGTCGGCGCCGGTCTCGAACATGTTGGCCCGGCCGCCGCCGCCGCGCGCCTCCATGTTGATGATCAGGCCGGTGCGCCTGGCAAGGGGGTGCTGCTTGAAGAAGGCCTCGGCGCCGCTGAGGCCCCACTCCTCGCCGTCGGTGATCAGGACGACGATGTCGCGGGCAGGCTGGATGTTCGATGCCTGGAGGTTGCGGATCACTTCCAGGGTCACGGCCACGGCGGTGGCGTCGTCGGCGGCGCCGGGCGAGCCGGGGGCGCTGTCATAGTGGCTCATCAGGACCAGCGACGGCAGGCTGCGGTCCTTGCCGGGCAGGACGCCGATCAGGTTCTGCACCCGGGCGCCGGCCAGCCACTGCGGATAGTCGGGAGAGGAGGAAAGGGCGTCGGTCTCCTGAACGGCGGGCGAGAGGCCCAGCTGGGTCATCCGGCCGAGCAGATAGTCGCGGACTTTGGCGTTGGCCGGCGAGCCGACGGGATGCGGTTCGCGGGCGATGACGGCGATGTCGCCCAGGGCGCGGTCGGCCGAGAAGGTCGCCGCCGGGGCCGTGGCGGCCACGGGCCTGGGGGTGATGGTTCCCTGCCAGGCCAGCAGCGCCGCGCCAAACAGCGCCAGCGCCAGCCAGCCGTAGCGCATCCAGTCCCTGCCCATCGCCCGTTCCCCGTTTTCCGCAGGGGGCCATGACGGGGCGGTCAGTGCAAGAAAAAGGAAAACGCCCGCCGGTGAGGGCGGGCGTCTCCGTCGTCTGGAAGCCGAAGGCCGATCAGGCGGCGACGACGCTTTCCTGCGGGTCGCGCAGCACGTAGCCGCGGCCCCAGACGGTTTCGATGTGGTGCTGGCCGCCGCTGGCCGTGGCCAGCTTCTTGCGCAGCTTGCAGATGAAGACGTCGATGATCTTCAGCTCGGGCTCGTCCATGCCGCCGTAGAGGTGGTTGAGGAACATCTCCTTGGTCAGGGTCGTGCCCTTGCGCAGGGAGAGGAGCTCCAGCATCTGGTATTCCTTGCCGGTCAGGTGGACGCGGCTGCCGGCCACCTCGACCGTCTTGGCGTCCAGGTTGACCGCGATCTCGCCGGTGTTGATGACCGCCTGGGCGTGGCCCTTGGAGCGACGGACCACCGCGTGGATGCGGGCGACCATCTCGTCCTTGTGGAAGGGCTTGGTCATGTAGTCGTCGGCGCCGCCGCCGAGCGTCTTGACCTTGGTGTCGATCTCGGCCGAACCGGAGAGGATCATGATCGGGGTGTTGATCTTGCCGTTGCGCAGGGTGCGCAGGACATCCATGCCGCTCATGTCGGGCAGGTTGAGGTCCAGCAGGATGAGGTCGTAGTCGTAGATCTTGCCCAGATCGACGCCTTCCTCACCGAGGTCCGTCGTGTAGACGTTGAACCCCTCGGACTTGAGCATGAGCTCGATCGTCTGCGCGGTCGCGCTGTCGTCCTCGATCAGTAGAACCCGCATCAAAATTCTCCCCGCGCCCAGCGGCCGTGAAATCTTGCACCGGGCGGAATCCTCCGCCCTTGCTCGCCGTTAACTTCCGGCGAGGTCGGTTTAAGACTGGTTAATGGTGAACGGCCCGTTGGAAAGAATCGTTAAGCTGATTTGCGAATCGGGAGCAACCGGGTGATTCCGCAACAGGAGTCCAGCTTGAGTTGACTCTTTCGTGATCGACCGTTCGAGGGACTCGAAACCCTTGTGGCACGGGGGTTGGGCAGGGTTGTGGCGCCAAAGACTCACGAACCGGCCGCGTCGCTTTGACTCATTCGGCCCGGCGACGGGATGTCGCGGCCGCTACGCCGCCGGTTTGGGAAACACGCCGGCCCGCCAGAGCGAGGAGGCGGGGCTCTTGCCGATCTTGCCGCCGATCCAGTCGGCGGTTTCGATCAGCCGGTTAAGATCGAGGCCGGTTTCGAAGCCGGCGCGCTCCAGCATGTAGACGAGATCCTCGGTGCCGATGTTGCCGGTGGCGTTGGGGGCGAAGGGGCAGCCGCCGAGGCCGCCGACCGAGGCGTCCAGCACATCGACCCCGGCCTCGACGCCGGCGTAGGCGTTGGCCAGGCCGGTGTTGCGGGTGTCGTGGAAGTGCAGGCGCAGCTTTGTGTCGCCAACGACATGGCGGACGGCCTCGACGCGCTTCCTGACGGTCCAGGGGTCGGCGACCCCGATGGTGTCGGCCAGGGCGATCTCGTCGACGCCAAGGGCGGCGCCGGCGCGGGCGATGGAGACGACGGTGTCGAGCGGCACCTCGCCGTCGAACGGGCAGCCGAAGGCGACCGAGACGGTCAGGGTGATCGGCGGGCCGCCGCCCGCGGCCTTGCTGGCGGCGATGGCGGCGAGGGCGCCCAGCTGCTCTTCGACCGAGGCGCCCTGGTTGCGGATGCCGAAACCGTCGCTGGCGCAGACCACGACGTTGGCCTCATCGCAGGCGGCGGCGACACAGCGGTCCCAGCCGCGCTCGTTGAGGACCAGGCCGATGCGGCTGCGAAGAGCGTCGGCGGGCAGGGCGGCCATGATCTCCTCGGCGCCGGCCATCTGCGGCACGCGCTTGGGGTTCACGAAGCTGACCACCTCCTGGCGTCTGACGCCGCAGGCTTCCAGCCGGCGGATCAGCTCGACCTTGTCGGCCACCTCGAGGATGGCCTTCTCGTTCTGCAGGCCATCGCGGGCGCCGACTTCGACGATTTCGATCAGGCGGCTCATGGCGCGTCGTCTTCCTTGTTCTTCGGCGCCACCAGCTCGCGGGAGGCCGGTGTCGCGGCGGCCGGCTGGCGGACCAGGTCGGTAGCCCGGGGCAGGCCGCGATAGATGGTCAGGTCCATCTCGTCGCCCTTGACGTAGTTGAAGCCCTTGAGGCGGGTGATCGGATCGACCGGCACGCCCTCTGCCTTCATCAGCGCCAGGAATTCCTTCTGCTCCCGCTTTTCGACGATGGCGGGGCGGCCTTCGGAGAGGGCGCGGACAGCGTCCTCGGGCCCGCCAAGGCCCGTGCGGGTGCCGAGCGCGAAGACCAGGCTGGGCTCGGAATAGCCGGCCGTTTCGATGGGGCCGGGGGTGCGGCCGACCTGGGGGTCGAGGCCGGTGCGCTTGAGGGCCATGGCCAGGCGCGGGGCCAGCCACAGGGGCTCCAGGCGCGGCATCAGCTGGCCGACCAGCAGGGCGTGGCCGAGGGCGCCGATGACGCCGACCGCCAGCGCCGTCTTCAGGGCGTCCTGCCGGAAGATCAGAATTCCGCCGGCGATGGCGGCGGCGAGGAAGACGCCGGCGGTCAGCACCGTCCAGAGCATGTCGGGGGCGTCGCCGTATTCCTGGTTCCCGTAGATGACGATGCCGGCCAGCAGCACGCTGGCGAGACCGAGCAGGACGACGCCGGCGATGCGGCTCCAGCGCTGCGGCTGGGCCATCACCGCTACCGCGATCAGCCAGAAGGCGGCGCCGTGGGTCGGCAGGCTGTAGTGGGGCAGCTTGGTCGGCAGGATCTCGAACAGCAGCCAGGTGGGGATCAGCCAGCAGAGGGCGAAGCGGACGCCCGGCTCGTTGCGCTGCTTCCAGGCCAGCATGACGGCGGCCGGGGCGAGCAGGATGTAGGGGAACATCGTCAGCGGCGCGACGAGGACATGGTAGCCGAACGGGCCGCCGTGCCGCTCGTGACCGCCGACCAGCTTGGGCGCCAGGTCGCCGCCGATGGCCGAGCCCCAGAAGGCGCCGTCGGTCGAGACGGTGATGGCCAGGGCCCAGGGGCCGCAGATGAAGAGGATCAGCACCAGGCCCCAGCCCCAGCCGATGTCCTTCATCCAGCGGGCCTGACGGTCGGCGGCCCAGAGGGCGGCGAGGGTCAGCAGCAGGACCATCAGCACCACCGGCCCCTTGACCAGGATGCCGATGGCGATGGCCAGCCAGAGGACCAGCTTTGTTCGCCAGCTGGCGGGGCCCAGTCCCTGCCGGTGGCGGGCGTACATTCGGGCCAGGGCCGCCAGCGCGATGGTCGTGCAGGCGGCCAGCACCGAGTCGGTCTTGGCGATGAAGGCTTCGGTGCTGAGCAGGAAGGCCGAGCCGAACATGGCCCCGGCCAGCATGGCGGTGCGATCGCCCCAGAAGGCGCGGGCCCCCCAGACGCAGGCGGCCGCCGCCAGCATGGCCCCGATCAGGGAGGGCAGGCGGTAGGGCCAGATGTCGCGGTTCTCGACATCGGAGAAGAGGGCGACGCTGGCCGCCTGCATCCAGTGGATGCCGACCGGCTTCTTGTCGCGGGTGCGGTCCTGGAAGTTGATGGCGACGTAGTCGTCGGTTTCCAGCATCTGGGCCGTGGCCTGGCTGAAGCGGGCCTCGTCGCGGTCGATGGGCGGCATGGCCATGAGGCCGGGCAGGCCGCAGAGGAAGGCGACCACGGCCGCCACCAGGGCGCCGCGCCAGCCCTTGGCCAGCCAGTCGAGACGGGATTCGAGGCTCATGGTCTGGTTGATAGCATTGGCTTGGACCTGCACATAACTCTGCTCGCCTGATCGGATTTCCACTTCCGCCAAACCCGCTCTATTAGGGGGCTATGAGCACCCCCGACTATTCCATCGTCGTGCCCGTCTATGACGAAGGCGAGGCCGCCCCCCTGCTGGCCCGCGAGATCGCCGCCGCCTTCGGCGACCGGTCCTACGAGATGATCTTCGTCAATGACGCCAGCAAGGACGACACCCAGGCGCAGCTGACCGCGCTGAAGGGGGAGTTCCCGCAGCTTCGGGTGCTGGCCCACCGCAAGAACAGCGGCCAGAGCCGGGCCATCCGCTCAGGCATCCTCGAGGCCCGGGCCCCGATCATCGTCACCCTCGACGGCGACGGCCAGAACGACCCGGCCGACGCGCCGCGGCTGGCCGAGCGGCTGAAGGCCTCGCCGCAGGAGCTGGCCCTGGTCGGCGGCGAGCGGGTCAAGCGGCAGGACTCTGAGGCCAAGCGCTGGGCCAGCCGCTGGGCCAACCGTATCCGCCGGCGGCTGCTCAACGACAATTGCAACGACACCGGCTGCGGGCTGAAGGCCTTCCGGCGCGAGGCGTTTCTGCGTCTCCCCTATTTTGATCACATCCACCGCTACCTGCCGGCTCTGATGCTGCGCGAGGGCTATGAGGTGGCGTTCGAGCCGGTCAACCATCGTCACCGCGAGACGGGGGTTTCCAAGTACAACAACTGGGGCCGGCTGAAGGCCTCGGTCAGCGATCTGCTGGGCGTCATGTGGCTGAACACCCGGGCGCGCAATCCGCTGGGCGTCGACGAGGTCTGAGCGGCCGTTATCGAAGCGGGCTACGATTATAACCCGGCTCGCCGGCCGCAAGGCCATGGCCGCTGGCGGCGGCGTTGAATTGCTTGAGAAAACTGTGCCCGGCCTGTGGGTCGGGGCTGTGCGAATGTAGCCTGCGGCGTAGGTCTTGGCGTAGCCCGGATGTCAGCGAATGTAGGTCGCTTGAGGCGACGGTCGGGCTACATCGGGCGCCGCACGGCCCCCTTCGATGCGGCGCCTTTGCGCAGCCCCTGGAGCCCCCTCGAAAATGGATATGTCTAGACATATTCATCGACGCGGCGCTTGACTGAGATCTACAAATGTAGGCTCATGGATTTATAACTGTAGTCCGGAGGTCCCGCGATGCGCACCGCCCTCTTTCTCCTGCCGCTGATCCTCGTCGCCGCCTGTGACGGCAAGGCGGCGGGGGAGCGCTACAAGGCCCGTGCGGCGGCGATCGATCCGCCGCATCTGTGGTCGGTCGAGGTGGCGCCGGCCCAGGAGGGGGTGGTGGCGGTCAAGCTCTGCGCCGACAGCCGCATCCAGGAGGGCCTGGCCCGGCCTGCGGTGACGGCGGCCGGGGCGGGGTGCCGGCCGATCGGCGCGGAGGTGGTGTCCGGCGACACCCGCATCCAGCGCTGCGAGCTGAACGGCGAGACCTGGGTGACGACGGCGGTGGTCAGGGGCGACCCGGCCCGTGACTTCACCTCGGTGCAGACGGCCGAGCCGGTCAGCGGGGCGGGGGGTTACAGCCAGACGCGCCGGTACCAGTTGATCGGCGAGTGCCCGAAGGACTGGAACGTCGGCGACAGCACCGACCAGCAGGGGCGGCATGTGAAGGGGCAGTCGGGTTTGCTGGCCCTGATCGGCGGATAGCGCCTGCCGGATCGTGGGTTGCGGTCCCCGGCCGCCGCCCATCCGAATAAAATGAACTTGTTCATTTTATTCGGATGGTGCTAGCCTTGGGCGTCAATCAAGGAGATGGCCATGGCGGGTGAGCGCGTTATCGACCGGGAATTTGCGGAGAAGTTTCTTGTCGCGGCGGACTCCCCGCTCGACTACGGGGTCTATCTGCTCTTCCACGAGTGGTGGGCCGAAGCGCCGCAGGGGGCCATCGACGCCTACAGCCGGGAGCTGGCCTCCATGCCGGAGGCGGCGCCGCTGCTGGCCAGCCGGTTCATCGCCGAGCCGATCTCGCTCGAGCGTCTGGAGGCCTGCGCGCCCGGCACGCTGGGCCACGCCTACCGGCGGTTCATTCTCGACAACAAGCTGGAGCAGAACCTCGGGCGCAACTACCGCGCCTTCAACGAGGAGCTGACGCGCTCAGGCAAGCTGGACCGCCTGCCGCCGGAGCTCAGCTACATGATGGTCCGCGGATTCCAGATCCACGACTTCCTGCATGTCCTGACCGGCTATGAGGCGACGAACTGGGGCGAGCTGGCCCTGGCCGCCTTCTATCTGGCCCAGCTTCGGTTCCCCTATCACGCCATGCGGGTGGCGGTGACGACGGCCCACATGGCCTTCGTCACGCCCGGCCTTATCGTCGACGCCATGGACGCCTTCGTGGATGGCTGGAGCTTCGGCCGCAGCGCCAGCAACCTCAACTTCGAGCGCTGGGAAGACGAGCTCGACACGCCCCTGGAGGTGCTGCGGGCGCGAATGAAGTTGAACCGGGTGCGCATCGCCGCATAAGGCAATCCATGCCCCGGAAACCGGCGACCGATGATCAACGCCAGGCCGCGCGCCGCACGCTTCAGAAGGCGGCGGCCGGGCTCTACGCGGAGTCCGGCGCCGCGGCGGTCTCCGCCCGCGCCATCGCCCAGCGGGCGGGGGTGAGCGTCGGGACGCTCTACGCCTACTTCGGCAGTCTGCAGGGGCTGATGCAGTCCCTGTGGATGGAGCCCGTCGAGGTCATCAACGCGCAGCTGGCGAGACTGGCGGCCGAGACAGCCGACCCCGCCCAGCGGCTGCGGGCCTTGCTGAACGCCTATGTCGAGGTGGCCCTGTCGCGGCCCGAGCTGTTCCGCGGGGCGTTCCTGTTCGTGCGCCCGGACACCCTGCCCAAGCCGGCGCGGGAGCCGTTTGAGGATACCCCGTTTGCGGCCCTGCTCACGTCCGCGATCCGGGAGGGTCAGGAGAGCGGCGCCTTGCGGGGCGGCGATCCCGGGGAACTGGCGCAGGTGGCCTGGGCCGGGGTTCACGGGTGCCTGGCCTTGCCGGTCAACTTCGATCGTCTGGACTTTGCCGAGCCGGCCCGGCTGGCGTCGCGGATGATCGACATCGTGATGGCGGATCTGGCAAGCGGGGCGAAGGGCACGGCGGCGGGCTGATCAGCGAGACGCGGCGGTGTGCGCAGGCCGGCGGGCCGGCGGCTGCGTCTTTGCGGCCAATTTCCCACCCCAAGCGAGGCCGCTTCACCCCCCCGCCAAAACGCGTTAACCCTTGCGCCTACGCCGGCTGCGCCGGATGCGAGAAGGGGGCTTTGCCATGTTCGCCGCGTTTCCGCTGCTGGCCATTCCGGTGGTCGTCTACAATCTGCTCGTCCTGACCCTGCCGGGCGGGTTCGGGTCTCAGGATGCCCAGCTGCAGCTGGGCGGGCCGCTGTTCACCATCACCATGACCTCCGGGGCCGCCTGGGCGGTCAGCCTGTCGGACCTGCTGCTGGCCGGCAGCCTGGTGGTGCTGTTCATCGAGCTGCTGAAATCGACGACCAGCCGGCGCATCGCCATCATCAACCACTCGCTGTCGATGCTGCTGTTCATCGTCTGCCTGGTGGAGTTCCTGCTGGCCCCGGCGTTCGCGACCTCCACCTTCTTCCTGATGACGGTGATGGTGCTGCTGGACGTGCTGGCCGGGTTCATCGTCACCATCGTGGCGGCGCGCCGGGATGTGGACTTCGGCGTCGGCAACGACGGGGTCTGATCTTCGGCTTTAGGGGAGGGGCTGCGGCTCCCCCTCAGGTCTGCTCATCCCGCCTTTGCCGCCATGGGCGGTGAGGGGCGGGCGTGACGCGCGTCGTCGTGGGCCTTAAGTCAGGATCGTGAAGATCAGGGCGACGACGGCGACGTCCATGGCTTTGATCAGGATGCTGGTCACTTATGGCTCCGCGAACAGGGTTTATGCGGAGTTAAGCAAGACCGGCGCCAGTTGGCCCAAGCCTGTTGGAGTGTTCCCGTTTGGCCCTGTTTTTCGACGCCCCCTGGTACGACGCGCGGCTGGCCGAGCGGGGGCTGTCCCGCGCCGTGCTGGCGGCGGTTTCAGGCATTAGCGAGGCCGAGCTGGCGCTGGTTTTCAAGGATCAGCGGGAGGTTTCGGCGGCCGAGGTGGCGGTGTTTGCCGAGTTGCTGGGGGTCAGCCCGGTGGAGGCGGCGACCCGGGCTGGGGTGTCGACGCCTGTGCCGGGAACGGACCCCCTGGCAAGGATTGCCGAGCTGGAACGGCGGGTGGCGGCGCTGGAGGCGCTGGTGCGGGAGCGGTGACCGGGCGCGGTCGTCCCTCCCTCCCCTTTATCGGGAGGGACAGCGGGGCGACGCCCCGCAGGGTGGGGAACTCGCCTTCAAGCCGGGACGGTGGGGGGCTTGGGATTCGACAATCACCAGCCTTGGGTGGGCTGCATCCGACTTCCCCACCCTGACCGCTTCGCGGTCTGTCCCTCCCCATGAAGGGGAGGGAGGGCGTTAGCCCTTCGTTTGCTCAGATCGCCGTTTTCTTGATCAGGCCCTTGGGGGGGCGGCGGTCGGACGGGCCGCTGTATTCGGTTTCGAGGTAGGCGGAGCGGGCGGTTTCGACCGTGCCGGGGGCCTTCAGGCCGCGCTTGGCGCCGGGCTGGCCCAGCAGCTGGGCGGCGAAGGCGGCCTGGCCGTCGAGGGGCGGGGGGCTGGTGTGTTCGTGGGCATGGACGGCCGAGACCGGGACCGGCAGGGTCGAGCCGGTCGGGGCGGCAGGGGCCTCTGGCGCCGCGCGGTCCTCGCGCCGGCGCTCCTGCTGGCGGCGGTCTCCGTAGGGTCTGGTCGGGTCGAGCCGGTCGGTCATGGGCCGCACATTGGGGCCGGGCCGGTTAAGATTTCGACGCCAGCTTGTCGATCTGGGCGCGCATCGCCTCGACCTGTTTCTTCAGCTCGGTGAGGCTGTCGTCGTCGGCTCCGGCCGGCGGCGCCGGAGCCGCCCCGGCGGCGGGCTCCTCACCACGACCGTAGGCGAAGGGCGAGAACATCTTCATGCCGCGTTCGAACAGGGCCATGTTCTGGCGCACCTGCTCGTCGAAGGCCGCCATGCCGGTAGCCTGGCCGAAGGGACCGCCGAACTGGGCGCGCATGCGCTCCTGCTGCTGGGCGAAGGTCTGCAGGCTCATTTCCAGGTAGCTGGGCAGGAAGGCCTGCATCTGGTTGCCGTAGAAGCCGATCAACTGGCGCAGGAACTGGATGGGCAGCAGGTTCTTGCCGTCGCCGCGGTTTTCCTCGTCGAAGATGATCTGGGTCAGGACCGAGCGGGTGATGTCGTCGCCGGACTTGGCGTCATAGACCACGAAATCGATGCCCTCGCGGGTCATGTCGGCCAGATGTTCGAGGGTGACGTAGGAGCTGGAGGCGGTGTTGTAGAGGCGCCGGTTGGCGTACTTCTTGATGACCACCTTCTCGCCGGCCTCCCTGCCGGCGTCGGATTTATCGGACATTTCGTTCCCGTATCTGTGCGGTTCAGGCCGCATATCTTGCGCTGCACTATCGCGCAGGCGAAGGCTTTCCGCCACCCTTGCTCGCATTTGCGAAAAAGCCAACCAAATCGCCGTGACCGGATGACTCGGCGGCGGCGGTTTGACATGGTGCCGTCGCACAGAATGCGGCGGCGCAGCATGAGGCCGCCCGAAATCGGGAGCTAAAAGCCCATGAGCGACATCGTCATCGTCTCCGCCGCCCGCACGCCCGTTGGATCGTTCAACGGCGCCCTGTCCAGCCTGCCGGCCCATGAGCTGGGCAAGATCGCCATCCAGGCGGCCGTGGAGCGGGCCGGGATCAGCGCCGCCGACGTCGATGAGGTGATCATGGGCCAGGTGCTGCAGGCCGGCGCGGGCCAGGGGCCGGCGCGGCAGGCGGCGGTCAACGCCGGCATTCCGGTCGAGAGCCCGGCCTGGAGCGTCAACCAGCTGTGCGGATCCGGTCTTCGCGCCGTGGCGCTGGCGGCGCAGCAGATCTCGTCGGGCGACGCCTCGATCGTGGTGGCCGGCGGCCAGGAAAGCATGAGCCAGAGCCCGCACGCGGCGCAGCTGCGCAACGGCACCAAGATGGGCGACCTCGGCATGGTCGACACCATGATCAAGGACGGGCTGATCGACGCCTTCCACGGCTATCACATGGGCCAGACGGCCGAGAACATCGCCGCCCGCTGGCAGATCACCCGCGCCGACCAGGATGACTTCGCCGTCGCCAGCCAGAACAAGGCGGAAGCGGCGCAGAAGGCCGGCAAGTTCGACGCCGAGATCTGTCCGGTGACCATCAAGGGCCGCAAGGGCGACACCATCGTCGACAAGGACGAGTACATCCGCCACGGGGCGACTCTGGAGAGCGTGTCCGGCCTCAAGCCCGCCTTCAACAAGGAAGGCTCGGTGACGGCGGCCAACGCCTCCGGCCTGAATGACGGCGCCGCCGCCCTGGTGCTGATGAGCGCCGATGAGGCGAAGAAGCGGGGCCTGAAGCCCCTGGCGCGGATCGCCAGCTGGGCTCACGCCGGCGTCGATCCCGAGATCATGGGCACCGGGCCGATCCCGGCCATGAGGAAGGCGCTGGAAAAGGCCGGCTGGAAGGTCTCTGACCTCGATCTGGTGGAAAGCAACGAGGCCTTCGCGGCCCAGTCGCTGAGCGTTGTGCGGGAGCTGGGTCTCGATCCGGCCAGGACCAACGTCAACGGCGGCGCCATCGCCATCGGCCACCCGATCGGCGCCAGCGGCGCGCGCATCCTGACCACCCTGCTGCACGAGATGCAGCGGTCGGGGGCCAAGAAGGGCGCCGCGACCCTGTGCGTCGGCGGCGGCATGGGCGTGGCCATGTGCCTCGAAGCGGTTTGATCTGACTTTTCTGCGGAACCTGGGTCGCGGGCGGTGGTCTTTCCGCCGCCGCCTCCCTTAAGGTGCAGTCGCGGGGAAGCAAAAAGGGAAGATCATGAGCAGGGTTGCATTCGTCACCGGCGGCACGCGCGGCATCGGCCGGGCCATTGTCGAGCGACTGGTCGCCGACGGCATGAAGGTGGCGGCCGGCTACAGCGGCAATGAAGAGGCGGCCAGGGCCTGCGCCGACGAGCTGGGCGTGATGGTGGTCAAGGGCAACGTCGGCAATTTCGACGACTGCAAGCGGGCCGCCGACGCGGTGGCCGCCGAGCTCGGCCCCATCGACGTGCTGATCAACAACGCCGGCATCACCCGCGACGGCTTCTTCCACAAGATGACCTACGAGCAGTGGTCGGAAGTGATCCGGGTCAACATGGACTCGGCCTTCAACATGACCCGCCAGGTGATCGACGGCATGCGCAACCAGGGCTGGGGCCGGGTGGTGAACATCTCTTCGATCAACGGCCAGAAGGGCCAGGTCGGGCAGACCAACTACAGCGCCGCCAAGGCCGGCCTGATCGGCTTCACCAAGGCGCTGGCGCTCGAGAACGCCAAGAAGGGCATCACCGTCAACGTCATCTGCCCGGGCTACATCGACACCGAGATGGTCTCGGCGGTGCCGCAGAACGTGCTGGACGGCATCATCGCCGGCATCCCGGTCGGGCGGCTGGGCAAGGGCGAAGAGATCGCCGACATGGTCTCCTACCTGGCCGGCGAGCGGGCCGGGTTCGTGACCGGGGCGACGTTCACGCTGAACGGCGGGCAGTACCTGGCGGCGTGAGTCTCCAGAGTCCCTTCTCCCGCTTGCCGGGAGAAGAGACTGTGGTGCGGCGGCCACAGCCAACACCGCCTTGATCGTCGCCGTTTCCCAGTCCAAGATTCGCCCCAGTCGGAGTGCAGATACCGGGGCATGGCCTTAAGAGGTGCGAGATATCCAGCCGCCGCGTTGGCGCTGGCGGCGATGATCGTCGGAGTGTCCGCGCCGGGCGTGTACGCGCAGCCGAAGGCCCAGTCGCCGTTCGGTTCGCTGGGCGACATGCTGTTCCCCGGCAAGCCCGAGAACCGCCCGGCCCCGCCGCCGGTGGCCCGCTATGTCTCCGAGTCCGGCCAGGCCTTCACCCTCGACCGCTCGACAGCCAAGCCGATGCTGCGCTTCGACGGCAGCAACGAGATCTGGGTGCTGGAGCCGCATACCGGGGCGCGGGGCGACACCCTCTACAAGAATGACGCCGGCCGCGTGGTGCTGCGCGACACCAAGGTCGGCGGGCTGATCCTGTTTACGCCGGAGCGCCGCGAGGGGGCCGCCGCGGCGCTTTCGGGCGAGTCGCGGCCGATCCGGCTGACGCCGGTCGATCCCAAGGCGCTGATCCGTCGGCTGATCGGCGCCAGCGCCGTGGTCAGCAAGGCAGCCCGGCGGCAGATTCCTTTCCAGGCCGAAGCCTCGACCGCCTCCTCGGCCCTGATCGCCGACGCCGCCCTGGTGGCGGCCGACGGCCTGGTCCGGATGTCGGAAACGCCGCAGGGCCAGGCCCATCTTCGCCGGGTCAACCTGGTGTTCCTGACCGAGGGGCCACGCCCGGGGGTCATCCTGCGACAGGGGGTGCTGATCGTGGTGGTAACCCCGCGCCTCGGGATCAGCGGACGGCCCTCGTCGGAACGGATCGCCTTCGCCGCCGCGCGGTAAAGGGTGTCTCATGGGTAACACTGCCCCCGCATTGAGGGGTAGACTCCTCAATGCGGGTCACCGAGCCCTTTTCGACTGACCATTTCGGGGACCGCTTGCGCTCCGCCTTCCGGGGGGAGGGCAGGGCCCTGGTCAGGCGTTCCGAGCTCGGCAGCTCGCCGCCTGACCAGGGCGACACCCTCAGCTTCAGTCAATCACGCCGGTCTGGGCCACGGCCTGGACAAGCTGTCCCAGGCGCTGGACGATCATGTAGGCGCCGGCCAGGAGCTCCGGTTGCTGCATCCGCTCGACGGTGCAGACGTAGCCGGATCCGACCTTGGCGACCCAGCCCCGTTGATGAAATTCGACCAGCCTGCGCCGGACCACCTCGTAGGGCAGGTTCAGGCGTTCGGCGATCTCGCGCGGCCTGGCCGGGCGCCGCAGGCCGTCCGGCGGCGGCGTGTCGGCGGCGGCGTAGCGCATGGCCAGGTCGGGGTCATAGGTGATGCGCTCTGCGTTGGCCGACATGGCGGCGGCGAAGATCAGGGCGTTGAACATCGTCTCGTGCGGGCCGACACCGGCCTCGAGCGTTCGCAGGAAGTAGTTGTGGATCAACCGGTGAGCGTCCAGCCTCGCCTGCTCCTGATCGGCGGCGGCCGGCGCCACCTGACCGCCATGGAAGGTGGTCGCGCCCACGCCGAGGGCGGCCAGGTTGCCGAGCAGCAGAGCGAAGCCGTCACCGACGCGAACAGCCTCGGCCCGGGCCTGCGCCGCGTCCAGCGGGGCGGCGATCGGCCGGCCGTCCGCGGCGGCGACGCAGAGGCCATTGTCTTCCAGCTCCCGAACCTTTCGGCGGACGGTCTCGAAGGGCAGGTTCAGGGAGCGGGCCAGGGCCCGGATGGAGATGCCGCGCCCGGGATCGGCCGACGCCTGGACCAGGGCCAGGTGGACGACGGCGCGGATGACGTCGCCGTCGTGGCGACCGGTCAGCAGGCCCATCTCGTCGAGCAGATAGTCGGACGCACAGCGGAAGACCAGACGCTGCAGCCTCCGGCGGGCCTCGGGATCGGATCCCCAGTCGGACATGAAAGAAACGCCTCTACAAACAGTGCGACCCGTTTCGAGGATTTCGCGGCTGGATGCCATCGGTCGTTATGACGCAGTGGCGACACGTCCTGGGGTAGCCTGCCAACCTTGTCGGACGGGCTTCAGGTCTCGTCGGGCGCCCAGCCCGGCACGGCCATCTCGAACCCCGAAAAGTCGAAGCCCGGCGCCACCGTGCAGCCGGCGAGGGTCCAGTCGCCGGTCGAGACGGCGCTCTGCCAGACGCCAAGGGGAATGACGACCTGGGGTTTCTGACCCTGATCAAGATCCTTGCCGAGCATGACCGTGACGGCCGGTTCGCCCTGACGCGCCAGTTTCAGGGCCAGCGGGGCGCCATCGTAGAAATGCCAGACCTCGACGGCGTCGATACGGTGCCAGGCGCTTTCCTCTCCCGCCTGCAGCAGGAAGAAGATGGCGGTCGACCTGGCGCGGCCGTCGGGGCCGGGCTCGTCGCGGAAGGTTTCCTTGAACCAGCCGCCCTCGGGATGGGGGGCGAGTTCCAGCAGGCTGATGATCTCGGGGGCGGTGATGTCCTGGGCTGTGGTCACCCCTTGAACGCGTCCTTGGCGGCGCGGACGGCGCCGAAGGCCTGGGCCGGGTCGGCGATATCGGGGCGCAGCAGCGGTGCGCGCAGGAAGGGGTTGGTGGCCTTCTCCAGGGCGATGGTGGTGGGCACCGTCGGCTCGTTGCGCTCGCGGGCGGCGAAGATGTCTTCGGTCCGGGCCTTGAGCGCGGCGCTGTCGTCGACCGAGAGGGCGAAGCGGGCGTTGGAGGCGGTGTACTCGTGGGCGCAGTAGACGGTGGTGTCGTCCGGCAGGTCGGTGATGCGCTGCAGGCTGGCCCACATCTGGGCCGCGTCGCCTTCGAACAGGCGTCCGCAGCCGAGCGCGAACAGGGTGTCGCCGACGAAGGCGATGTGATCGGCGGCGTCGAAGAAGGTGACGTGGCCGAGCGTGTGACCGCCGGTGTCGATCACCTCGAAGCGGGTTTCGCCGAGCATGACATGGTCGCCGTGGGCGACGACGCGGTCGGGCGCCGCGATGCGGGAGACTTCGGCCGGGCCGGCGACGGTGCAGCCGGTGGCGGCTTTCAGGGCCTCGTTGCCGCCGGCGTGGTCCGGGTGCCAGTGGGTGTTGAGGATCAGGTCGAGGGTCCAGCCGGCTTTCGCGAGTTCGGCCCTTATGGCGTCGGCGTCGGGCGTGTCGATGCAGGCGACCTTGCCCGTGGCGTCGTCGCGGACGAGGAAGCCGTAGTTGTCGGACAGGCAGGAGAACTGCCGGACGGTCAGGGTCATGCCTTGGCCTCAAACTGAGATTCAATGCGGGGCGGGTGACGCCGCCGCTTCGGACACCTTACATTGTCCAGACTAGGGAACGGGAGACGCAATGCGTCGCGACGTGCTGGAACTTCGCGCCTTCTATGCCTCGCCGAGGGGCGGGGCGGCGCGTGAGATGCTCGGCCGCAAGGTGGTCGAGGCCTGGGGCGACGCCGCGGGCCTGGATGTGCTGGGGCTGGGCTATGCAACGCCCTTCCTCGATCCGCTGCGGCCCAGAGCCCGGCGGGTGATCGCCGCCATGCCGGCGCAGCAGGGGGTGGAGGTCTGGCCGGGCGGGCGGGGGAACCTGACCGTGCTGGCCGACGAGTTCGCCCTGCCGCTGGCCAATGCGCTGTTCGACCGGATCCTCTGCGTTCACGCGCTGGAGGAGACCGAGAGTGCGCCGGCCCTGCTCAGCGAGGTCTGCCGGGTGCTGGCGCCGTCCGGGCGGGTGATCGTGGCGGCGGCGGCGCGCAACGGGCTGTGGTCCAACGCCGAGGGCACGCCGTTCGGGCATGGCCGGCCGTTCACCCGGGGCCAGCTCGAGGACCTGCTGCGCGAGGCGGGCCTGGAGCCGACCGGTTATACGCGGGCCCTCTATGCGCCGCCGTTCGCCTGGGCGGCGCGCTGGGCGGATGGGTTCGAGCAGGTCGGCGCGCGGCTGTGGCCGGGGTTTGCCGGGGTGATCCTGATGGAGGCGGTGAAACAGACCTTTGCCGTCAAACCCCGTGGCTCGCGGGCGAGGATCCGCAGCCGGGCGCCCGGAATCCTGGCGCCGGTTCCGGCCGGGCGCGTTTCGGAAGCCAAGCCCTTTGACGGCAAGGCCCCGCGAGCCTAGTTCTTGAACTGTCACCCGAAAGGATCCGCGCCATGAAGATGATCGTCGCTGTCATCAAGCCCAGCCGTCTGGACGCGGTGCTCGACGCCGTCACCGAGGCCGGCGCCTCGGGCCTGACGGTCACCGAGGTGCGCGGCTACGGCCGCCAGAAGGGCAAGACCGAGGTCTATCGCGGCGCCGAGTACGAGGTGAAGCTGCTGCCCAAGGTGAAGCTGGAGATCGCCGTGTCCGACGATATCGTCGAGGCGGTGATCGAGGCGATCGTCGGCGCGGCCAATTCCAGCAAGATCGGCGACGGCAAGGTGTTCGTGCTCGACCTGGAGCAGGCGCTGCGTATCCGGACGGGTGAGAAGGACTCGGCGGCGATTACGGGGTAGTCGGCGCTGGTTGGTTCTCCCTCCCCTTCATGGGGAGGGTGTCGCGCGCAGCGTGACGGGTGGGGAAGTCGGATGCAGCGCGCCAATCCCTGGAGGTTGGCGCCCTTTGATTCTCGTACCCCACCCTGACCGCTTCGCGGTCTGTCCCTCCCCATAAAGGGGAGGGAGCGATTGGCGGAGGGAAGTTTCTTGAGCAGCTGGACCTTGGGAGTTATCGGCGGTTCAGGTCTCTATGATCTGCCGGGGCTGGAGGACCGCGAGGTCCGTGAGATGGAGACGCCGTTCGGCGCGCCGTCGGGGCCCATCGTCACCGGGCGGATCGGGGCTGTCAGCCTGGCCTTCCTGCCGAGGCATGGCCCGGGCCACCGGATTTCGCCGACCGGGCTCAACCCGCGCGCCAATATCCATGCGCTGAAGCAGCTGGGCTGCACCGACCTCTTGTCGCTTTCGGCGGTGGGATCGCTGGCCGAGGACCTGAGCCCCGGAACCTTCGCGACCGTCGGCCAGTACATCGACCGCACCTTCGCCCGGGAGAGCAGTTACTTCGGCGAGGGGCTGGTGGCGCATGTGTCGATGGCCGAGCCGGTCTGCCCGCGACTGTCGCGCCTGGCCGCGCAGGCCGGCCGGTCGGCCGGCGCGGCGGTGACCGAGGGGGTCACCTACCTGGCCATGGAGGGGCCGCAGTTCTCGACCCGGGCGGAGAGCCGGCTCTATCGAAGCTGGGGCGCGCAGGTGATCGGCATGACCGGCATGCCGGAGGCCAAGCTGGCCCGGGAGGCGGAGCTGCCCTACGCCTGTGTCGGCATGGTCACCGACTATGACGCCTGGCGCGAGGACGAGGCCGGGGTCGAGGTCACCGACGTGCTGGCGGTGCTGACCGCCAACGCCGCCATGGCGCGGGACCTGGTGGCGGCGCTGGCCAAGGCTTTGCCGGCCGTACGGGAGGCTTCGCCGATCGACAGCAACCTCGACTACGCCATCATCACCGCCCCCGACGCCCGGGACCCGGTGATGATCGCGAAGCTGGACGTCATCGCCGGTCGCGCGCTGCGCCAGGGCTGAACGGCCGGGCTGCTACTCCTCGCTCTTGCTGCCGGCCGACCTGTGGAACAGCTGCAGGGTGCGCAGGCGGGCGAGTTTCGCAGAGTCCTGATGGTAGTCGGTGCGGCGGTCGGAGAAGAAGCCGTGGCCGGCGTCGTAGAGGTAGATCGGCAGGTCCGGATGCAGGCCGCGGATCTCCTCGATGCGCTCTGGCGGGATGGAAGCATCGGTCTTGCCGAAGTGCAGGATGGTCGGACAGCGCGGCGTCTCGTCCTTCAGTTCGCTGATGCGGCGGCCATAGAAGGACGAGGCGGCGGTGACGCCGTCGCAGCGGCAGGCGGCCAGCCAGGTCGCCGCTCCGCCCCAGCAGTACCCCGCGACAAACACCGGGCCTCGCGTCCGCAGCTGGTCGATGGCCGCCTGGCAGTCGCCGGCCACCTGGTCCCAGGGGGTGGTGTTGGAATACTGCACGCCCTTCTGGATGGACTCCGTGCTGTAGTCGGCCTCGAAGCCGGGCTCCAGCCGGTCGTAGAAGCCGGGGGCGAAGACCTCGTAGCCGTCGGCGGCGAAGCCGTCGGCGAGTTCGCGGATGTGGTCGGTGACCCCGAAGATTTCCTGGATCAGCAGCAGGCCGCCCCGCCGGGCGTCCTGCTGCGGGGCGTGGTAGGCCGACAGGCTGAAGCCGTCGTGTTTGCTGGTCAGCGCGATGCTGTTTCCCATCAGGCCGCGCCGTTGGCTTCGAACAGGTCCAGGGTGCGTTGGCGGGCCAGCCGGGCGTCCTCGAGGTTGGAGTCCGGGCGGCCGTCGTTGTTGAAGCCGTGGCCGCTCTGTTCGTAGATGTAGACGGGGACCTCGGGGTGGGCGGCGGTGATCCTGGCCTTGACCTCGTCGGCGGGGATGTGGGCGTCGGTGCGGCCCAGGTGGATGATCACCGGGCAGGAGAGGGGCAGGCCGGCCATGCCGGCGACCTGGCCGCCGTAGTAGCTGGAGCCGGCGGCGAGGCCCTTCACGCGGGAGGCGGCCAGCCAGACCATGGTGCCGCCGTAGCAGTAGCCGACGATGAAGACCGGGCCCTTGTCCTTGAGGGCGTCGACGCAGGCCTGGATGTCGCTCATGGCGTTGTCGGGGCCGTTGCCGGTGGCCAGCCTGACGCCGGCCGCCAGGCCCTCCGTGTCATGTTCGGCGGTGAAGCCCTTCTGGCCGCGATCAAACATCGAGGGGGCGAGGACCTCGAAGCCGAGGGCCGACCAGCGGGCGACGTCGGCATGGACGTATTGGTCGAGGCCGAAGATCTCCTGGATGACGATCACCCCGCCGCGTCGTGCGCCCTGCGGCGCCGCATGCAGGGCCTCGAACTGGAAGCCGTCGTGCGGGCTGGTCAGGGTGATGCGGTCGGTCATGAGCGTTTCCTGTGGGGTTGCGCCCAGTTTGCCACGGCTGGCGTTCCGGAATGAAGGCCTTATCAGCCGCCCGGTGGCGCGCTGGACCTAAAGCGGGGGAACGGCGGCGCTCATCAGCGGGCCGATCTCCTCGTGCAGCACGAGGTCGGCGTAGCGGTCCTGTTCGGTCGCCTCGCGATTGACGATGACCAGCCGGGCGCCGTTGCGCTTGGCGTGCAGCGGGAAGCCGGCGGCCGGGTAGACGACCAGGGAGGAGCCGAGCACGAGGAAGAGGTCGCAGGCGTCCGTCTCCTCCTGGGCCCGGGCCATGGGGCCGAGCGGCATCGACTGGCCGAAGGAGATGGTCGCCGTCTTGACGATGCTGCCGCAGGACCGGCAGGCGGGGATCTCGCCGCGCTCGACGAAGGCGGGCTTGAGGTGATGCAGCTCGTGGCGCAGGCCGCAGTCCAGACAGGTGGCGTAGGAGGCGTTGCCGTGCAGTTCGATGACCCGGTCATCGGGGATGCCGCTGTCCTGGTGCAGGTTGTCGACGTTCTGGGTGATGACGGCGCTGCATTTGCCCTGCGCCACCAGGCGGGCGACGGCGTCGTGGCCGGCGTTGGGGCTGCGGCCGGTCCAGCCGGCCGTGCCGTTGAAGGCCCGGGTCCAGGCCTCGCGGCGGCGCTCCTCGCTGGCGACAAAGTCCTGGAAGTAGATGGGCTTCATCTTCGACCAGACACCGCCCGGGCTGCGGAAGTCGGGAATGCCGGATTCGGTGGAGATGCCGGCGCCGGTGAAGACGACGATACGCTCGGAAGCGTCGATGAGCCGGGCGAGGCGGTCGGCGGGGGTCATGGCGCGTAGCTCGAGCGGGCCTTCACGCCCCAGTGGCCATTTTCGAGGGTGACCACGTAGATCGAATCGAACCCGCCGATGACGCTGCCGTCGGCGCGATAGCGGGTGAAGCGGGTGTCGAAATGCACCTTGTCGGGACCGGCGTGAATGACCGACCGGCGCTCCCAGGCCGAGTGATCCCAATCGGAGAGCGGGCCCTGCTGGAACATCTCCGGGCGGTGGTAGCCCGGTTCAATGATGGTCAGCGTTCCGGATGCGAGGCGCACGCTTGGGAAGTTGAAGGTGGCTTCCCAGGCCGCGAGGTCGCGGGCGTTGAAGGCGGCCATGAAGGCGTCTAGGCAGGCTTCAGCCCCGGAGACGGCCTCTGAGTCGCTGGCGGCAGGATCGGTCATGCCGCCAGCTTAGGCCGATCAAACGTTGAAGCGGAAGTGCATCACGTCGCCGTCCTTGACGATGTATTCCTTGCCTTCGGAGCGCATCTTGCCGGCTTCCTTGGCCCCGGCCTCGCCGTTCAGGCGCACGAAGTCCTCGAAAGCGATGGTCTCGGCGCGGATGAAGCCCTTCTCGAAGTCGGTGTGGATGACGCCGGCCGCCTGGGGCGCGGTGTCGCCGACGTGGATGGTCCAGGCGCGGGCTTCCTTGGGGCCGACCGTGAAGTAGGTCTGCAGGCCGAGCAGCTTGTAGGCCTCGTGGATCAGGCGGTTGAGGCCGGGCTCTTCGAGGCCCAGGGCGCCGAGGAACTCGGTGCGCTCCTCGGGGTCGAGCATGGCGACCTCGCTCTCGATCTGGGCCGAGATGACGACGCTGTTGGCGTTGTCCTTGCGGGCGCGTTCGGCGACCTGGTCGGAGAACCTGTTGCCCTTGTCGGCGCTGCCTTCGTCGACGTTGCTGACGTAGAGGGCGGGGAGGGAGGTGAGCAGCTGGAGCATATGCCAGGCCTTCTCGTCCTCCTTGTCGACCTTGGCGGTGCGGGCCGGGCGGCCGGCGTTCAACTGTTCCAGGGCCAGGTTCACGAGGCGCAGGGTGGTGGCGCTGTCCTTGTCCTGGCGAGCGCGCTTTTCGAGGTTGGGGACGCGCTTTTCCAGGCTCTCGAGATCGGCGAGCATCAGCTCGGTCTCGATGATGTCGAGGTCGCTCAAGGGATCGATGCGGCCCTCGACGTGGGTGATGTCGTCGTCCTCGAAGCAGCGGGCGACGAAGGCCACGGCGTCGCAGTCACGGATATTGGCCAGGAACTGGTTGCCCAGGCCCTCGCCCTTCGACGCGCCGCGGACCAGGCCGGCGACGTCGACGAAGTTGATGCGGGCCGGGATGATCTCCTTGGAACCGGCGACGGCGGCCAGCTTGTCCAGGCGATACTCGGGAACCGCCACGTCGCCGACGTTCGGCTCGATGGTGCAGAAGGGATAGTTGGCCGCCTGGGCCTGCGCCGTCTGGGTGAGGGCGTTAAACAGGGTCGATTTGCCGACGTTGGGCAGGCCGACGATCGCGACTTTCAGGGCCATGGAAATTAAGTTCGCCTAGGGGAGAAGATCAGGGGGCGCGACCTAGCACACCCCCGCCGCAAAGCGAAACGGTCGGCGCCCGTCGCCGCGAGCCCAGAGATGTCACTCGCTGTCGCGCAACGACCGGCGGGGGTCGGCCTTCACCGCCGGCGCGAGGCGTAGAACCTCGGCCTGATAGCGCTCGTCGTCACCCTCCAAAGCGAAGGGCAGGGCGTCGCAGAGGGCTTCCAGCATGGGGTTCAGCCAGTCGCGGTCGACCTTGTGGAACTCGCTGAGCACGTGGCCCTGGACCAGTTCCTTGTCGCCCGGGTGGCCGACGCCGATTCGGGCGCGGCGGAAGTCGGGACCGATACTGGCGATGGTGGAGCGGATGCCGTTGTTGCCGGCCGCGCCGCCGCCGGTCTTCATCCGGAAGCGGCCGGGGGCCAGATCGATCTCGTCGTGGAAGACGATGACGTCGGCCGGGGCGATCTTGAAGAACTTCGCGGCCTCGCCGATGGAGCGGCCGCTTTCGTTGTAGAACTGCTGGGGTTTCAGCAGCAGGACCCGATGGTCGCCCACCGCGCCCTCGCAGGCCAGGCCCTGGAAACGGGCCCGCCAGGGCGAGGCGCCGATCGCGCGGGCGATGGCCTCGACGGCCACCCAGCCGACATTGTGCCGGGTCTTCGCATAGCGTTCGCCCGGATTGCCGAGGCCGGCGAGCAGCAGCATGGCGGGGTCCCCTTATGCAAATGCGGCCAGGCGTCGCCGCCTGACCGCATTCGAAAGCACAGACGAATGTGAAGCGCTTAGGCTTCTTCGCCCGAGTTGGCGCTGTCGTTGATTTCCGACAGGGCCGCCGACGACACCTTCAGGGTGGCGATGACGAAGTCACGGTCGGTGATCGAGGCGGTCACGCCCTTGGGCAGCTGGAGGTCGCTCATACGGATGGTGTCGCCCATCTCACGGGTCGAGATATCGACGATCAGCTCTTCGGGAATCGCGTTGGCCGGGCATTCCAGCTCGACTTCGTGACGGACGATCTCCAGCGAGCCGCCCTTCTTCATGCCGGGGCTGACGTCCTGGCCCTTGAAGTGGACCGGCACGTTGATCTTCACGGTGCCCTTTTCGTCAACGCGCATCAGGTCGAAGTGGTGCGGGTTGTCGGTGACCGGGTGGAACTGGACGTCCTTGGCGATGACCGGCTGGCTCTCGTCGCCGTACTTCAGCGTGACGAGGTGGCCCAGCAGCTTGCCGGTGTAGAGCGCCTTGCGGAACTCGTTTTCCTTGACCGCGATGGCCACGGGGGCCTTGTCGCCGCCGTACAGGATGCCGGGGACCTTGCCCCCGCGACGGGCTTCACGGGCGCCGCCGGTACCGGTGCGGTCGCGGACTTCGACGTTGAGGACGATCTCGGCCATTGTTCTTGCAGTCTCAAAACGAAGCCGCCGCGCGAAATCTCCACGCGGCGACGGTCGGTGAATTCAGGGTCCGGGTCGATACACTCTTTGGATTTGGAGTGCAACGGCCCGGGTGAGGATTCTGAAGCGGTTTAGCCGCCCTTGGCCTTCGGCTTGGCCGCCGGTTTGGCGGGAGCCTTGGGGGAGGGGGCCTTGGTCGCCACCACCACCGGCTTGGCCGGTTCGATCGGCATCGGGGCGCCGGCGCTCTTCAGCGTGCATTGCCCGGTGTCGATCAGCACGTGCTGGCCGAGGCAGAAGACGTCCTCGTAGTGCGGCTTGGCGGCGGCCAGGCATTGGTAGAGCATCAGCTTGGACATGTTCAGGCAGAACATCGAGGGCTCGTCGGTGAACAGCGGGCCGAGGGCGACCAGCTTTTCGTCGCCGGCTTCACCCAGCGCCGCCAGGGCGGCCAGAGCCAGGCCGCGGACCACGACGGGCGAATAGGGGGCGGCGGCCGACTGGCTGACGATGCCGTCGGGGCCGGTGGCGGAGCCGCCGTTCAGGCTGGCCGACTGCATGCGGCCGACTTCATCGATTTCGCCGCGAATGGGCGTCGAGGACAGGGTGCGCACGTCGGCCAGGCGGCCTTCGCGGTTGGGCACGAATTCCTTGGACCACTTCTGACGCTGGACGTCATAGGCCGACTGCTTCACGGCCCGGCCGGTCAGCAGCACCTTGGTCCCGTCATTGCCGAGCGCCGAGATGATCAGGCCGGCGGCGCGATCGGCGCCGGGGTAGTTGGTGACGGTGTAGGGGTTGGCGAGGATCTGGGCGGCGATGCGCTGGCGCTGGACCGGATCGACGGCATAGGTGCGGATGTTGGCGACGTAGGCCTGGTCCTGCAGGGCGATCACGGCGGCGTAGGCGATCGAGCCGCGCAGCAGCTGCTTGGTCTCATAGGCCGCGCCGGCCCGCAGGGAGCTGGCGACCGTGGTCGCGTCCGGGAAGGTGGTCGGGGTGGCGGCGGCCCGGCTCATGTAGCCGCGCCAGGCGCTGGCTTCCTCGAACAGCGAGGCCGAGAGGTTGATAGCCGGCGGCGGCGGCGGCGCCGGCGGCAGCACAGCGGCGGGCGGCGGCTCTGCGGTCGAGCAGGCGGCGAGCACGAAAGTCACGGCAACGGCCGTAAGGCCGGCCAGCACGGAAGATCTTTTGGTCATGTTTGCAAGCTTTCCCCGGAGCCCTCAGGGAGGTCAATAGCATGTCGCTCCGGGCGGGAATGTGACGGCCGGGCGTTAACCATAGCTTGACGGACCGCGTTTTGTTACGCGGGAAATTCGCCAATCAATCGAAGAGCTTGGAGACCGACTCTTCGTTGGCGATGCGGCGGATGGCTTCGCCGATTAACGAAGCCGCCGACAGAAGCCGGATCTTGCTGTTGCCCCGGATCAGGTCGGGCTGCTCGATGCTGTCGGTAACCACCACTTCGCGCAGCACGCTGTCCGCGATGCGCTGGTTGGCCGGATCGGACAGAACGCCGTGGGTGACGTAGGCCGAAACCTCGGTCGCGCCATGTTCGGTCAGCGCCTTGGCGGCGTTGCAGAGGGTGCCGGCGCTGTCGATGATATCGTCGAACAGGATGCAGCTGCGGCCCGAGACGTCGCCGATGATGTTCATCACCTCGCTCTGGCCGGGGCCCGAGCGACGCTTGTCGACGATGGCCAGGTCACAGCCGAGGCGGCTGGCCAGGGCGCGGGCGCGGACCACGCCGCCGACGTCGGGCGAGACGATCATCAGTTCGCTGGCCTTGCGGCCGTAGTAGTCGCGGATGTCGTTGGCGATCAGCGGCGCGGGCAGCAGGTTGTCGGTCGGGATGTCGAAGAAGCCCTGGATCTGGCCGGCGTGCAGATCCATGGTCAGCACCCGGTCGGCGCCTGCGCGGGTGATCAGGTTGGCGACCAGCTTGGCCGAGATTGGCGTGCGGCCGCCGGTCTTGCGGTCCTGGCGGGCGTAGCCGAAGTAGGGCAGCACCGCGGTGATCCGCCGGCCCGAGGCGCGCTTCAGCGCATCGATGCAGATCAAGAGCTCCATCAGGTTGTCGTTGGCCGGGTAGCTGGTCGACTGGATGACGAAGACGTCCTCGCCGCGCACATTCTCGTCGATGGTGACGAAGACCTCGTTGTCGGCGAACCGGCGCACCTGGGCCTTGGTCAGCGGCATATCGAGGTACTGGGCGATGGCGCCCGCGAGCGTTCGATTGGAGTTGCCAGCCAGCAGCTTCATGGGACGACTCTTCGCGGGGTGAATGTTGCGGGGTCTGTAGGGGTGGGAGGCCGTCCGGGCAAGGCGGATTCGGCGGCTATCCCAGAGAGTCGAGCGACGGGCCGCCCAGCCAGGTCTTCCAGACCACCACGACCGCCCAGTGCAGCAGCACGGCCGGCCAGATCGAACCCGTTCGCCAACGGGTCAGGCCGCAGGCGAGGCCGAGCAGGGCGGTGACGAGCAGGAAGTCCGGTCGGGCGAAGAGGTCGCGTGCCCCGGGCAGGAAGGTGAAGCCTTCCAGCGGATGCCACAGGACGTAGATCAGGGTGGAGAGGGCGATGGGCAGGACGGGGTCGGCGGTTTCGGCGCGGGCCGGAAGAAAGCCCCGGAACACCGCCTCCTCACCGATGGCCGGAACGAAGAGGACGGTCAGCATGGTCAGGGGCATGGCGGCGAGATTGCCGGCGCCCGGCTGGTAGAGGCCCGTGCCGAGGCCGATGGCGGCCATGGCCAGCAGGGTCGGGAGGCCGACCAGGGCAGTGAACCGCCAGCCGGCGCCGTCCGGCAGGGTGGCGAAGCTGGCCAGCAGGCGACGCGCCAGGATCAAAATCATCGATTACAATCTGATTGCCCCGCTTTCGGGGGATGCGGGGACTGCGCCACGTCCCCAAGATGACCCAATCCTAGACGAGGAGCGAGCGAGATGATGCGATCTGTCCTGGCGGGGCTTGCCGCCGTCGTTCTTCTGGCCGCCACGCCGGCCCTGGCCCAGACGTCGGCCTTTGATCGGGGTGTCGAAGCCTACAAGGCCGGGAACTTCCCCGCCGCGGCGGCCGCCTTTGACGAGGCCTACCGGGCCAGCCCGCAGCTCGGGACCCTGCGCAATCGGGCGCTGTCCTACTACAAGGCCAAGGACTATGCCCGCTCGGTGATCGACTACCAGACGGTCTCGACGCAGAGCGGACTGGCGGACGACCTGATCATGTACGCCAACGCCCTGGACCTGAATGGGCAGTACGAGCGGTCCATCCCGATCTATGAGCGGGCAGCGACCCTGCCGCCGGGCCAGCTCTCGGCCTGGAAGGAACTGGGGGTCGCCCATGTGCAGGCCCGCAAGTACAGCCTTGGCGCCGACGCCTACAGCAAGGCCGTCGCCGCCGCTCCCAACGACGCAGCCCTGCGCATGTCGCTGGCCAACGCGCTCTATGACGCCAACCGTTTCACCGAAGCCCTGCCGGCCTATCAGATGGTGACGAGCCTGGAGCCGGCCAATGTCAAGGCCTGGCGGCTTCTCGGCAATACCCAGGCCAAGCTCAATGACGTGCCGGGGGCGGTGATCAGCTTCGACGTCGGCTTGAGGATCGAGCCGAACAACTACAACCTCCACCTCGACAAGGGCGCTGCCCTCTACAACTCCAAGGACTATGCCGGGGCCATCGGCCCCTATCGCCGGGCCACCCAGATCGACCCGAAGTCGGCCACCGCCCAAGGCTACCTCGGCGACGCCCTGCGGCTGACCAAGGACTATGCCGGGGCGCGGAAGGCCTACGAGACGGCGCTCATCCTCGATCCCAAGCTGGTCTTCGTCTTCAAGGGCCTGATCCCGATCCTCATCGTCACCGGCGACACCTCCGCCGCCAAGGCCCGGATCGACCAGCTGCGGCCGCTCGACGCCGCAGCGGCGGACAAGTACCAGGCCATGATGCCGCTCTGAGGACGGTGCGGGGCGAACAGGGTTAACGCCGCCTTTACTTCTCCGCCCCAAACCCGTCCCAAAGGCGTGGGACTCCTCGGCTCACGTCAGCAGGAGATCGCCATGGACCGCCGCAGCCTGATTCTTTCCGGTCTCGCCACCGCCGGCCTCTCGGCCTGCGCGTCGACCTCGGGCAACGGGGCCGATCCGGGCGTCACCCAGGACCGCAGCATCGAGACCTATACGGTCGGCGAAATCCGCGACCAGACCAGCGACTTCCTGGGCGTCGCCGCCGAGAGCGTCGGCCAGGTCGTCGAGCGAGTGTTCCGCGACCAGGGCGAACCGACGGCCTACATCGCCGGCGAAGAAGGCAGCGGCGCGGTCGTCGCCGGCCTGCGCTACGGCCGGGGCCTGATGTACATGAAGGACAAGCCGACCATGGAGGTCTTCTGGCAGGGTCCTTCGGTCGGTTTCGACTGGGGCGGCAACGCCAGCCGGGTCTTCACCCTCTGCTATAATCTCTACTATCCGGACATGATCTTCCGCCGTTATCCGGGCGTCGATGGTTCGGCCTATCTGGTCGGCGGCCTGGGCGTGAACTACCAGCGGGCCGACGGCATCACGCTTGCCCCGATCCGCACCGGCGTCGGCCTGCGGCTGGGGGCCAACCTTGGCTACCTGTCCTACAGCCGCCAGCGGAACAACTGGCCGTTCTAGACATCAGCCCGGGTCTTCCGACGCCTTGCTGTCGCCGGTGCGGGACTGCAGCCAGTCGGACATGGCCATGGCCACGCCGCTGACCACGAAGGTCAGGTGGATGATCACCTGCCAGAAGATCGGCTGCCAGTTGAAGTCGGGGTCGACGGTCTCGCCGATCTTCAGGAAGCTGCGCAGCAGGGAGATGGCGCTGATGGCGACGATGGAGCCGATCAGCTTCATCTTCAGGCCCGAGAAGTCGACCGAGCCCATCCAGTTCGGGCGGTCCTCATGGTTGCCGGTGTTGATCTTGGAGACGAAGTTTTCGTAGCCCGAGAAGATGACGATCAGCACGAGGTTGCCGGCCAGCGACAGGTCGATCAGCGACAGGGCCAGCAGGATGGCGTCATCGGCCTTGGCGTATCCGCTGATGAAGAGCGGCAGTTGGTGCAGCAGCTTCTGGAAGAAGACCAGCAGCAGGATCAGCAGGGCGCCGATCAGGCCGACATAGAAGGGGGCCATCAGCCAGCGGCTGCCGAACAGGCCGGCCTCCAGCCATTTTTCCAGGAAGCCGCCGACGCGATCGACGGGCCCGGGCGGTTTGTTGAGCGGGGCTTTGGCCATGGGGGTCTCTCAGGGGCGGGGCTGCAGGAGGTCCCAGCGGTTGCCGTATAGATCCTCGAAAACCGCAACGGTTCCATAGGGCTCGTGACGCGGGGCTTCAAGGAAGGTGACGCCGGCGGCGGTCATGGCGGCGTGGTCGCGGGCGAAGTCGTCGGTATGCAGGAAGAGCAGGACCCGGCCGCCGGCCTGCTGGCCGATGGCGGCGGACTGGGCGGGGTTGGTGGCCCGGGCGAAGAGCAGGGCGCAGCCACCGCCGGGCGGGGTGGCGGTGACCCAGCGCTTGCCACCGCCGAGGTCGGTGTCGGTGACAGTGAAGCCGAGGCAGTCGCGGTACCAGCGGATCGCATCGTCGTAGCTTTTCACCACGAGGGTGAGGGCGGCGATGTGGGGGGGCATGGTGTGTTCCTTCCGGTTTCCCCCTCCCATAGGGACGGGGCAGGGGGAGGGGTTACGGTGCGAGACGGCGAGGCGCCGTAACCCCTCATCCCTCCCACGCCTTCGGCGCGGGCCCCTCCCTTCTCCCTCCGGGAGAAGGGCCGCTTTGTTCTACGCCCGAAGCTTCGCCCCGACCTTTTCGGCTGCCGCGACGATCCTGCCCGAGAGCGCTTCGATCTCGGCGTCGGCCAGGGTCTTTTCGCGGGGCTGGACAGTGACTTCGACGGCCAGGGATTTCTGGCCTTCGGGAACGCCGGGGCCGCGGTAGAGGTCGAAGACCCGCACCCCGGCGATCAGCGCCTTGTCGGCGCCGGCGACGGCCTTGACCAGGTCGCCGGCGGGCCTGGCGTCATCGACCAGGAAGGCGAAGTCGCGGCTGAGCGGCATCAGCGGCGAGAGGTCGAGGGCGGACTTCGTCTTGACCGACTTCTTCTTCGGCTCGGGGATGGCCTCGACGAAGATCTCGAAGGCCAGCACCGGGCCGGAGGCGTCCATGGCTTTCAGCACGGCCGGATGCAGTTCGCCGAACTCGGCCAGAACCGCCTTGGGACCCAGCTGAAGCCGGGCCGAGCGGCCGGGGTGGTACCAGGGCGAGGCGGCGCCTTGCGCGGTCTGCAGGTTGGCCACGGGCGCGCCGAGTTCTTCCAGCAGGGCGAGGAGGTCGCCCTTGAGGGTGAAGAGGTCCTCGCCCGCCGCCTTTGCCCAGTCACGCGGGGCGTGGGGGCTGAGCAGGGCGGCGATGACCATGCGCTGGTCCTGCGGCTGGTCGCCGCCGAAGATCGGGCCGATCTCGAACAGGGCCGCGTCGGGGAAACCCCGGCGGGCATTGCGGGCGGCGGCCTCAACCAGGTTTGGCAGGATCGAAGGCCGCATGCAGTCGAGTTCGGCGGCGATCGGGTTGGCGAGGACGAGGCTGTCGTCTCCGCCGCCGAACAGCTTTGCCGTGGCGCGGGCCGTGAAGCTCCAGGTGACGGCTTCGGCATAGCCGCTGGCGGCCAGGAAGCGGCGGGCGGCGCGGGCCCGGGACTGGCGGGCGGTCAGCACGCCGCCGACGGCGCGGGGCGTCTCCGGCAGAGGCGTCGAGGGCAGGGCGCCGTAGCCGGCGATGCGGGCGACTTCCTCGACCAGATCGGCCTTGCCCTCGACGTCGCGGCGCCAGGTGGGCGGGGTGACGGAGAGGGTGGGGGCGGTCCCCGCGATCCTGAAGCCGAGGGCTTCGAGGATCTCGACGCTTTTGGCGGCCGGGATGTCGAGGCCGGCGAGGGCCTTCACATAGGCCGGGTCGAAGGCGAAGGCTTCCGGCGGGGCCGGGGCCTGGCCGGAGACAGTGATCTCGGACGGCTCGCCGCCGCAGAGGTCGAGGATCAGGGCGGTGGCCAGTTCGAGGCCGGGGACGACCGATTGCGGATCGACGGTGCGGGCGAAGCGGTACTGGGCGTCGCTGTGGATGCCGGTGGCGCGGCCGGTCTGGGCCGTGCGGATCGGTTCGAACCAGGCGCTTTCGACGAAGACGTCGGTGGTGGTTTCCGAACAGCCGGTGCTTGTCCCGCCCATGACGCCGCCGAGGCCGATCGGGCGATTTCCGCCGGCGTCGGCGATGACGCTCATCTCCGGGGAGAGGTCGTAGGTCTTGCCGTCGAGGGCGATCAGCTGCTCGCCCTGGCCGAGGCGGGCGACGATCGTGTCGCCATCCAGCAGGGCGCGGTCATAGACGTGCAGCGGCCGGGCGCGGTCGTAGGAGATCAGGTTGGTGACATCGACCAGGGCGTTGATGGGCCGCAGACCGATGGCGCGCAGGCGGTCCTGCAGCCACTGCGGCGAGGGGCCGTTCTTCAGGCCGCGGATCAGCCGGCCGGCGAACACCGGGCAGGCGTCGCCGTCGACTTCGACGGTGATCGGGCAGGGGAAGGTCCCCGGGACCGTTTCGATGGGCGGGGTCTTGAGCGTGCCGACGCCGGCGGCGGCCAGGTCGCGGGCGATGCCGGCGACGCCCAGCCAGTCGGGGCGGTTGGGGGTGACCTCGAAGTCGATGACCGCTTCCATGCCGAGCGCTTTGGCGGCCGGGGCGCCGACGGCCAGACTGTCCGGCAGCTCCATGATGCCGTCGCTCTCTTCGGCCGCTTCCAGCTCGGAGGCCGAGCAGAGCATGCCGTTGGAGACGACGCCGCGCACCGGCTTTTCGACCAGGGTGACGTCGAGGCCCGGCACATAGGCGCCGATGGGGGCGTAGACGGTGGTCAGGCCGGCCCGGGCGTTGGGGGCGCCGCAGACGATCTCCTTCATGCCGTCGACAGTGTCGACCTGGCAGACGCGCAGGCGGTCGGCGTTGGGGTGTTGTTCGGCCGAGACGATCTTCGCCACGGTGAAGGCGGCGAGCTTCGTGGCCGGATCGTGGACGTCCTCGACCTCGAGGCCGGCCATGGTCATGGCGTCGACGATCTGCTGGACCGTCGCGTCGGTGTCCAGATGATCCTTCAGCCAGGAAAGGGTGAACTTCATTGGGTCGGCCCCCCAAGGGCCAGGAGCTGGTTGAGGAAGCCTTCGCCGCCGGTGTAGCCGATGGCGAACAGCTGGCCGCCGTGGAAGGCGCAGTCGCGGACCGGGATGGCGCCGACCACGCCGTTGGGCGAGACGGGGCGCAGCAGCAGGGTGCGGATATCGCCGCCGGCGAAGCCGAAGTCGACGGCGTCGAACTTGCAGCCGCCGACCACCAGCATGACGGCCGGACCCTCGATGCGGCAGCTCTCGAAGGTGATGCCGGTCAGGGTCGACTGGCCCATCTTCAGACGGGCGCGATAGAGGTCGACCAGGGACAGGGCGACGTTCGAGAAATGGTCGACCGTCAGGTCCTCGGCGATGGTCCAGGCGCCGTTCGGGTTGGTCATTGCGGGGTTCCGAGGGCGATGATCTGGTCGAGGAAGGCGTCCATGCCGGTGTAGCCGAGGCCGACGAACTGGCAGCGGGTGAAGGTGCAGCCGTCGACCGGGATGGCCCCGACCACGGAGGTCTGGGAGGCGGGCCGCAGGATCAGGTTGCGGATATCGCCGGCCGGGTTGCCGAAGTCGCTCATTTCGAAATGGCAGCCAAGCACCAGCACGACGCCGGGCCCCTCGAGGCGGCAGTTGGTGAAGGTGACGTTGCGGATCACCGCCTGGCCATCGACCATGCGGGCGCGCAGCAGGTCGACCAGCGACACAGCCTGGTTCGTATAGGCGCTGAGCGTGAAGTCGGTGGCGCGGGTCAGGCCGATGGGCAGGGGGCCGAAAATCTCGGTCATGGGGGTCTCCGCGGTTTTTTTGGGGGTCTTGGCCATCAGCTCAGTCCCGAGACAAGGTTAGGGGCCTGGAAGGCCGAGAAGCCGTAGTGGGCGAGCCAGCGGGTGTCGCTGGCGAACATGTCGCGCAGGTCGGGCATGCCGTACTTCAGCGTACCGAGGCGATCGACGCCCATGCCGAAGGCGAAGCCGGAATAGACGTCCGGATCGATGCCGCAGTGGCGCAGGACGTTGGGATGAACCATCCCGCAGCCGAGGATTTCCAGCCAGTCGCTGCCCGTGCCGATCCTGACCTCGCCGCCGCTGCGGTCGCAGCCGACGTCCATCTCCGCCGAGGGCTCGGTGAAGGGGAAGTGGTGCGGGCGGAAGCGGGTGGTCACCGCGTCGGTTTCGAAGAAGCGGGCGATGAAGGTCTCAAGCGTCCACTTCAGGTGACCCATGTGGATGCCCTTGTCGATCACCAGGCCCTCGATCTGATGGAACATCGGGGTGTGGGTGGCGTCCGAGTCCATGCGGTAGGTGCGGCCGGGCACGATGATGCGGATCGGCGGCTCCTGGCCGGCGGCGATCCACGGCGCGGGCGGCGTCGTGTTGCCCTTGCGCATGGCGCGGACCTGCACCGGGCTGGTGTGGGTGCGCAGCAGCTTGCGGTCGCCGTCCGGGCCTTCGTTGAAGAAGAAGGTGTCGTGCATCTCCCGCGCCGGGTGCTTGGGCGGGAAGTTGAGGGCGGTGAAGTTGTGGAAGTCGTCCTCGATGTCGGGGCCTTCGGCCACCGCGAAGCCCATCTCGGCGAAGACGGCGACCATCTCGTCCATGGTCTGCATGGTCGGGTGGACGCTGCCCTTGCGGCGCGGGCGGGCCGGCAGCGAGAGGTCGAGGCTCTCGCGGGCCAGGCGGGCGTCCAGCTCGGCGGTCTCCAACGCTGTCTTGCGCTCGGCAATGGCGGCGGCGACCGCGTCGCGCAGCTGGTTGATCGCCGGGCCCTTTTCCTTGCGCTCGTCGGGCGACATGGCGCCGAGTGTCTTGAGCAGGGCGGAGACGGAGCCGGACTTGCCCAGGGCGGCCACGCGAATGGCCTCCAGCGACGCGGCGTCGGACGCGGCGGCGATCTGGGCGGTGAGGTCGGACTGGAGATGGGTCAGATCGGTCATGGTTGGGCTCGTCTAGCGATCCAAAGCGGTTTCGTCATCAGTCGAGGGTTCATGGCTTCGCCTCATACGCCTTCACGATCCAGTCGGGCGGTTCCGGCTCCCAGCGGATCTTGCGGCCCTCGGTGAAGGTCCAGCGGTGCAGCCAGGAGATGCCAGCCTTGCGCACATAGGTGTCGGGGCGGGCGTAGATGGGGTCCTTCAGCGCCTGGTCCAGGCTGACGAAGCGGTAGCCGCGCGCCAGATAGAGGGCGTGGATCTTCGGATACCAGTCGCGGTTCAGGCTGTTGGCGTGCAGCAGCAGCACCTGGGCCGGTTCGCGGCCGCCGGTCAGCTCGGCGCTGTAGGGCTCGAAGAAGTCCAGCACGGTGGTCATGTGGGCGACGTAGGCCTCGCCGATCCGGGTCCTGAGCGCCTCGTCGCCGGAGGCTTCGGCCTGGCGATAGACGGCGGCGAACATCCAGTCGTTGTTGTCGAGGGTGACGGGGGCGACCTTGTAGCCCCGCGCCGTGATCCCCTCGGCCATGGCGGCCTTCTTCTCCGGCGTTTCGCCGAGGAACAGGTAGGGGTGGCGGAAGTAGCGCAGGGTCTTGCCGCGGGTCTTCAGCAGCGGGCGGGTGATGATCGCGCCCTTGTCGACGTCGGCCAGCCAGGCCTCGACGGTGGTGTTGTGGATGTTGAGGTGGCTGAAGGTGTGATTGCCGAGGTCGATGCCGGCGTTCAGCCAGGCGGTCTCGATCTTCGGCAGCAGGGTCTGGCGCTGCGCCTCGCAGACCTTCTCTTCGTTGACGAAGGCCGTGGCGCGGGTCTTCAGCGGCTTGAGCATGCGAAGGAAGTCGGTCGTCAGCGCCATCGCCGTCCTGGGGTCGCACAGGGCCGCGCCGGCGGCCTGGTAGGGCAGGTCGTCGAAGGTCACGGCCACCGCGCGGTTTTGCGCGGCGGCCGGTAGGGCCAGCGCCAGGGTGGCGGCAATCGTCAGGATCAGACTTCGCATCGTTCCCCCCTGCTTCCGCTCATCCCGGCGAATGCCGGGAACCAGCCGCCTGAGCGCGGAAGTTTCAGGATCATCTTCTGAGCATCGTGGGTGAATCTGGGTCCCGGCGTTCGCCGGGATGAGCGGAATAGAATGCAAAAAGCCCCCCGGCTCACACCGGAGGGCTCTTCGATCTGTCAGGGGCGAACCCCAAACCATCAAGCCAGCGCGGCGCGAACCTTGTCGGCGATGGCCTTGAACGCGACGGGGTCCTGGCCGGCGATGTCCGCCAGAACCTTGCGGTCGATCTCGACCCCGGCCTCGTCAAGGCCGTGGATAAACTGCGAGTAGGTGAAGCCTTCCAGACGGGCGGCGGCGTTGATGCGCTGGATCCAGAGGCTGCGGAAGCTGCGCTTGCGGACCTTGCGGTCGCGGTAGGCGTACTGTCCGGCCTTGTCCACCGCGGCCTTGGCCGTGCGGATGGTGTTCTTGCGGCGCCCGTAGAAGCCCTTGGCTTGTTCGAGAACCTTCTTGTGCTTGGCGTGGGCGGTAACGCCCCGTTTGACGCGAGCCATGTGTCAGCGCTCCCTTTTAAAGGCCGTAGGGCAGGTAGGTCATGATCGTCTTCTTGTCGGAAGAGCTCATGACTTTCGTGCCGCGCTGCTGGCGGATGTACTTGGAATTGTGGCTGATCAGGCGGTGACGCTTGCCGGCGACGCCGGCTTTCAGCTTACCCGTGGCCGTCAGTTTGAAGCGCTTTTTGGCGCCCGACTTGGTCTTCAGTTTCGGCATTTTGCTCAGGGCGAACCCTGTCCTCTTTAGGTAGCAACTGGACCGCCAAGGCATGCCATTAGGCCCGGCAGTCGCGGAAAGGCGAGGCTGATAGGCGAAATACGCCTGACTGACAAGGACAATCGCGCCCGCGATACCCTCTCCCGTGGGGAGAGGGAGGGGCCCGCCCGCGCAGCGGGTGGGAGGGTGAGGGTGTAAGGCGCCTGGAAGTCTGGCGCCGTAACCCCTCATCCGGCCCTTCGGGCCACCTTCTCCCTCCGGGAGAAGGAAACCTGACGCGGCCGCTCCTTCGCGTAGAAGACCAGCATCAGCATCACGGCGATCATGCCGAAGGCGTCGAGGGGCGTCCTGACCATCATTGTTCCCCTGCTCCTCGAACGACTGGCCTACAAGTCGATTTGAGCCCTTGTCGCCTGCTCCGGAACAGCTAACTGGACTCCCATGCGCCTGAACCAGGTCACCGTCCCCGCCCACGATCTCGACGAGTCGATCCGCTTCTACGAGGCGCTCGGCCTGATCCTGATCGTGAAAAGCCCGCACTACGCCCGCTTCGAATGCCCCGATGGCGACGGCGAACACCCGCCGACCTTCTCGCTGCATCTGGATCCGGACGCCACGCCCGGGGCAGCGAGCGTTTATTTCGAGCACGAACACCTGGACGAAGAGGTCGAGGCCCTGATCGACAAGGGCGTGGTCTTCGACAGCGGGCCGGACGACCAGACATGGCTCTGGCGCGAGGCCTGGACCACCGACCCGGCCGGCAATCGCGTCTGTCTTTATCGCGCGGGGGAAAACCGCCGCTTCCCACCGTGGAGACTCTAAGTGAGCCTGATGACCCGACGCACCGGCCTGATCGGCCTTGCGGGCGCCTTTCTCGCCGCCTGCACCCCGGCCCGGTTCCTGGATACGGTGGTGGCGGACGATGCGGCCAACACCCTGATCAAGGACGTCAGTTTCGGCGACAATCCGCGCCAGAAGCTGGATGTCTACGGTCCGGCGGACGGCAAGCCCGGGGCCCCGGTGGCATTGTTCGTCTACGGCGGCGGCTGGGACAGCGGCTCGCGCCGGGAGTACCGGTGGGCCGGCAAGATGCTGGCCGCCCAGGGCTTCGTGACCATCGTCGCCGACTATCGCCTGACGCCCGAGGTCACCTTCCCCGGCTTCGTCGAGGATGTGGCGGCGGCCGTGCGCTGGGCCGTCGATCATGCGCCGGACCATGGCGGTGATCCCTCGCGTATCGTCATGGTCGGCCACTCGGCCGGGGCCTACAATGCCGCCATGGTGGCGCTGGACCCGCGCTATCTGAAGGCGGTCGGGGTGGATCGCAGCCGCATCAAGGCCTTCGCCGGCCTGGCCGGACCCTACTACTTCCCCAACCTCGACGGGCCGGTCCTCAGCAAGACCTTCGCCGGGGCGCCGGACAACAAGATCTATCAGACCATCGACTATGCCAGCGCCGGCTCACCCGCCGCCTTCCTGGTGGCCGGCGACGCCGACAAGACGGTGCGGCCGCGCAACACCGAGCGGCTGGCCGAGGCGCTGAAGACGGCCGGCGTCGAGGTCGAGAGCCATCTTTATCCGGGCCAGAGCCACGCCGACGTGCTGCTGAACCTGTCGCGCACCTTCCGCGGCCGCTCGCCGCAGCACGGGCAGCTTACGGGCTTCCTGCGCAAACAGGTGGGACTGGCCCCGCTCTAGTTTCTTGGTGGTCGCGCGTTTGATCCGATAACCGGTTCCCACTTATCGGAACGCGCTCTAGTCTTCCTCGCGGGCGTATTTGAGGATCAGGGAGAGGACCCAGGCGTAGCCTTCCTCGCCCTTGATGACGTCGAGGGACTCGACGTCGTCGATCAGCCAGCGGCCGCCGACCTTCTGAAAGTAGAAGAGCAGATTGCTCTCCTGATCGAAGTTCCTGAAGCCGACCGCCACCACTTTGCGGTCGGGCCGTTTCCAGACGCTGCGCTCGGTGACCTCGACATTGCTGAGTTTCCAGTCCTGGCCGTTGACCCAGAAATAGAAATCCAGCCGGCCGATTTCGCCGTTGCTGTCCTTGTCCTCGTCGTCGAAGGCCTTCTGCAGGGCCGGGGTGTAGATGTCATCGGGCGGATCGATCGACTCCTCCAGGCTGCCCCCGATGTCGGTCTGGCCCTTCATCAGGCCGGCGTAGACCCTGGTGATGAAGGCCTTGGGATCATCGATCCGGGTGGCGGCGGCGGCCGGGCCGGAGACGAAAAACAGGCCCAGAATCAAGGCTGCGATGATGCGGCGCACGGTCGATGCCTCCCCTTGCGTGAAGCCCAAGGATGGCTTGGCCTTGCGCGGATCGCCAGCCCGGAAAAGGGGGGGCGTTCGGCCGGTATCTGATCAATGTTCATATTGCGCCGCATTGAAGAGGGGTTGCGGAGTCGCTATATGCCCTCTCCCCGGATGCCCAATGTGTGTGGCGGCTCCGTCTTCTCGATCACCGGCCTGAGGTTTTTCTCCCCATGCTCCTGACCATGATGAAGTCCAAGCTGCACCGCGCCACGGTCACCCAGGCGGACCTCGACTATGAGGGCTCCATCGCCATTGACCGCGACCTGCTGGATGCTTCGGGCATCCTGCCGAACGAACAGGTCGATGTGCTGAACATCACCAACGGCGCCCGTTTCACCACCTACGCCATCGAGGCCCCGCGCGGGTCCAAGGTGTTCGGCGTCAACGGCGCCGCCGCCCGGCTGGTCCAGAAGGGCGACAAGATCATTGTCGTCACCTACGGCCAGCTGCCGGCCGAGGAAGCCCGCAACTACAATCCGGTTGTGGTGCTGCTCGACGAGCGGAACGAGATCAAGCGCGCGGCTTGAGGGCCCCGCTGACGGGAAAGGGCTTTCGGGCCCCGATCCAATCGCGCAATCTGCCTGCCCGATCTGGAGGTTTCCCCATGCGCGTCCTGCTGCCCCTTGCCGCCGTCTCCCTGCTGCTGGCCGCCTGCGAACCGGCGCCCAAGGGCGTGGATGGCCAGACCCTCTCCAATACCGTGGCCGACGCCGTGGGCGGTGAGAACAGCTGTGTCTTCCTGGTCGAGCAGGGGACCGGCAAGAAGACCTTCCAGTATGGCGCCCCGTCCGCCTGCGGGCGCGAGATGCCCGACTGTTCGGGCGCGACCCTGAACGCCACGGATTTCGCCCAGCTGGCCGCCCAGGGCGCCGACCGGGCGATCAGCTGCAACAGCACCGCCGACGGGGCCCGCACGGTGGCCTGGGCCTCGGGCGCGGTCGAGACCAAGCCCGGCGGTCAGAAGCTGGCCTATGCGGCGGTGATGGAGGGGCCGAGCGAGCAGTCGCTGCCCGGCCGCGAGATGAAGGCCCGCCTCGCCACGGCGTTCAAGCGGGCGGGCCTCTAACTTACCTCACCAGTTCGAACATCGCCGAGACGTCGATGCGGACCTTCAGCTGGCCGGCCTCGACCGGGGTGCCGGAGTCCATCTTCTCGGCGCGGGAGAAGCTGGCGTAGACCACCGGCGGCTGGGGCGCATAGCCGCCCGACTCACTGAAGCTCACCAGCCGGGCGACCTTGTAGCCGAGCGACTGGGCGTAGAGGTTGGCCTTGGCCTGCAGGGCCTTGACCGCCTCGACGCGGGCCTTGTCCTCGGAGGCCTGGCTGTCCTCGATGCCGAAGCTGATGCCGCCGACGTTGGTGGCGCCGCTGTTCACCGAGGCGTCGACGACGCTGCCCAGCTTTTTCAGGTCACGCACCACGATGGTGACGGTGTTGGCGGCCTGGTAGCCGTTGAGCCTGGGCGGCTGGTTCTCGACATAGACGTACTGCGGATTCAGGTTCAGGCCGCTGGTCTGGATGTCGCGCGGATCGATGCCGGCCTTCTTCAGGCTGGCGATGACCTGGGTCATCCGGTCGGCGTTGAGCTTCATGGCCTCGGACGCGGAGGGCGCCTCGGTGGTGACGCCGAGCGTGATGGTGGCCATGTCGGGCGCCTGGCGGGTCTCGCCATAGGCCGACAGGTTGAGGGTGGTGGCCTTGAAGGCGGACTCCGCCGAGGGGACCGTCTGGGCCATGGCCACGCCGCCTGCGCCGACGGTCCCGGCCAGAATCAGGGCGCCGACGGCGGCGGCCCGGAACAGGTTCTTCATCACATATGTCTCCGACCAGTGCGGGGTCCTTGATCGGCCCCCTCTGCGGCGACTTTAAGCCCAGCGCCCCTGAACAGGACCTGTCAAAGCCGTTGTGGTTTCGGCAGACGGGTCATGCTAGGCGCAGAACCCCTCCTGGGGGTGTAGCTCAATGGTTAGAGCCGGCCGCTCATAACGGTCTGGTTGCAGGTTCGAGTCCTGCCGCCCCTACCATCTCCCCACTGCCTGGCGCCCGGTGAATTTCATACGTTTGTTCGAAGCGGATTGTTCCGAACAATTCCCGGTGCGACAGTGGCGTTGATGACTGTCCTGAACAAACCCGACATCCGCGCCCCGGGCGAGATCGACGCCGGATGGCTGACCGCGGTTCTGCAGGCCGGCGGTATCGACGCGGTGGTCAACGGCTTCACGGCCAAGGCTGTGGGCACTGGACAGATCGGCGACAGCGTTCGGTTTTCGCTGTCGTACGCCCGCAAGGGGCCGGATGCGCCCGACTCGCTGGTCGGCAAGTTCCCGGCCGCGGCGCCGGAGAGCCGGGGCACGGGCGTGATGCTGGGCAACTACATCCGCGAGGTGCGATTCTATCAGGATCTGGCGCCCAGGGCCCTTATCCGCACGCCGCTCGTCTATTTCACCGACGTCGATGAGGCGACCAGCGACTTCGTCCTGATGATGGAAGACCTGGCGCCGGCCGAGCAGGGCGACCAGCTGACCGGGGTGACGCTGGAGCAGGCCCGGCTGGTGGTTGTCGAGGCGGCCAAGCTGCACGCCTCCCACTGGCAGGACCCGGCGCTGGACGAGATGCCCTGGGTGTCGGGCTCGAAGGCGGCCGGACAGCGGGAGGGCCATGACGAGCAGGTCGTCATGCTCTGGCAGGCCTTCAAGGACCGCTACGGGCCGCGCCTGACGCCGGACTGGATCAAGGCCGGCGACTGGCTTTCGGTCAACGCGGCCACGGTGGCCGAGGGCGCCGGGGCGCCGCGCTGCCTGACCCACAATGACTTTCGCCCGGACAATATGATGTTCGGCAATGACCGTGGCGGTTACCCGCTGACCGTCCTCGACTGGCAGTCCTATGCCTACGGGGTCGGGGCGACGGACCTGGCCTATTTCCTGGCCGGGGCGCTGAGCCCCGAGGCGCGCCGGGCGGCCGAGCCCGAACTGCTGGGGCTCTATCACGATACGCTCACCGGACTTGGGGTGAGCGGCTATGGGATGGACGACCTGAAACGCGATTACGGGCGGGGGGCCTACCTGCTCTTCCTCACCGCCTTCTTCGCGGCGATGATCGTCACCCAGACCGAACGCGGCGACCGCATGTTCCTGCAGATGCTGGGCAGCGCCGCCGACCACATGTGGGACCACGGCCTTATCGGCTGACACTTAAATCATGGCCAACAGACCGGCCGCACAGGGAGAAACACCAATGTCCGAAGTCCACACCAAGGCCCAGTCGTCCTTTGGCCTGAGCCCGCAGGACGAGATGAACGACCTGCGCATGTCCTCCAAGGCCCTGCCGCTGCTGGAGCATGTGAAGCGCTTCATCGCCGAAACGGTCAATCCGATGAGCGAGGAGTTCGAGCGCCTGGGTGAAGGCAAGGCCGACATCTGGTCCTATGCGCCCGGCCAGCTCGAAGTGCTCGAAGCCGCCAAGGACAAGGCCAAGGCCGAGGGCCTGTGGAACTTCTTCCTGCCCAACGCCGAGACCGGCGAGGGCCTGTCCAACCTCGACTACGCCTATATCGCCGTCGAGCTGGGCAAGAACCGCATGGCCTCGGAGGTGATGAACTGCGCCGCCCCCGACACCGGCAACATGGAAGTGCTTGAGCGCGTCGGCACGCCGGAACAGAAGGAAAAGTGGCTGAAGCCGCTGCTGGAAGGCAAGATCCGCTCCGCCTTCGCCATGACCGAGCTGCACTCGGCCTCCTCCGACGCCAAGAACGTCAACACCACCGCCACCCTGGTCGGCGACGAGTACGTCATCAACGGTGAGAAGCACTACATCTCGGGCGCCGGCGACCCGCGCTGCAAGATCATGATCACCATGGTCCAGACCAGCCCGGACGGCCCGGCCAACCACCGTCAGTCGCAGATCCTGGTGCCGACCGACGCCCCCGGGGTGAAGATCATCGGGGCCCAGCACGTGTTCGGCGACCCCGACGCGCCGCACGGCCACATGCACATCGTCTTCGACAACGTCCGCGTCCCGGCCAGCAACATGCTGCTCGGCGAAGGTCGCGGCTTCGAGATCTCGCAGCTGCGCCTCGGCCCCGGCCGTATCCACCACTGCATGCGCGCCATCGGTTCGGCCGAGAAGGCGCTCGACTACCTGGTGACCCGCGGCATGAAGCGTGAGGCGTTCGGCAAGCCGCTGGTCCAGCTCGGCGGCAACATCGAGATCATCTCCAGGGCCCGCATCGACATCGAGGCCATGCGCCTGATGGTGCTGAAGGCGGCCAAGGCGATGGACGTTCTCGGCAACCAGGAAGCCCGCATCTGGATCCACATGGTCAAGGCCATGGTCCCGGTCCGCGTCTGCGAAATCATCGACCAGGCGATCCAGATGCACGGCGCCCTGGGCGTCTCGCAGCACACCCCGCTGGCCCGCATGTACGCCCAGACCCGCACCCTGCGCATCGCCGACGGCCCGGACGAGGTTCACCACATGGTGGTCGGCCGCAACGAGCTGCGCCAGTACCGCGACATGCCGCAGGACCCGTCGCTGACGGCCGTGTTCCGGCACTAGACCCGAGACGCGCGCATCGCCGGTGGCGGTGCGCGCCCTCAACCGTGCGGCAGGATCGTCAAGAACGGTCCTGTGCTCTCGATCGTCGGTCGGGCGCCTAGCCCGCGACGACGCCCATGATGTGATTCCACTCGTCCGCCGTCACCGGCTGGACCGACAGGCGGAAGCTGGTGATCAGGCTCATGCCGGCCAGCGCCTTGTCCTCCTTCGCTTCAGCAAGGCTGAAGGGTCGGGGCAGCGGGGCCTTTGCGACCAGATCCACGCAGTAGAACTTGCCCGTCGCGTCGGTCGGGTCGAGGTAGGCTTCCCTGACCACGGTCGAGACGCCGACGATCTCCTTGCCGGCCTGGGAGTGGTAGAAGAACACCTCATCGCCAAGCTTCATGGCCATCATGTTGAGCTTGGCGGTGTGGTTGCGCACGCCGGTCCAGGGCTCGCCCGTCTTGCCGGTGGCGACGAGGTCGTCCCAGGAGAAGACGTCCGGTTCTGATTTGACGAGCCAGTAGTTCATGCCGCCAGCCTAGCCGATTCAGGCCGGAACCGGAGGCTCCTTGTAGGAGGCGCCGGCGGTGATGGCCGCGTCCGGAACCTTCAGCATCCCCAGATACTGTTCCTTCGGATAGGCCATGTGCGGCTTGGACGGATCGTAGTCCGGCTGCGGCACCGGCGAGGGGCCGGTGTAGGGCGCTGGGGCCTTGAAGCGGGCGGCTTCCTCGGCGCTGATGCCGGCCTTTTCCAGGGTGGTGGGGTCGATCCAGCGGGCCGGATCGATGGGCTCATGGCTGGTGGCCACTTCCAGGGTCATCTGGTCGGGACCGGCGAAGTAGATCGAGCGGCACATGCCGTGGTCGATGGGGCCGATGACGTTGACGCCGTGGCTGCGGATGCGGTCGCGCATGGCGGTCAGCTGATCGTCGCTGTCGACCCGGAAGGCCAGGTGCTGCAGCGTGCCGGGCGCGGAGGGCAGGGCCCCGTTGCCGGCGTGGGTCTTGCCCAGCTCGATGGGGATATCATCGACGTTCGGCAGCTGGACGATCGAGAAGTAGCCGTGGTCATTCATCCGCAGGAAGGCGTGCAGGCCGCCCGGCACGCCGTGCATGTCGAACAGGGCGACCAGGGGACAGCCCATGACCTCGCTGAAGAAGGAGATGTGTTTCTTGATGTCCCCGGCCATGAAGGCCAGGTGATGGATGCCGCTCGGCTGGGTCATGGTTTCCGCCCCTGTTCTCTTTGCCGGTATTGAGCGGCCGGAAACGCGGGTCTGCAACCCCTCAACGACTTGCCTGCCGCGACGTCGCCCTGCCAAATCTGCGTGATGGGGCCGGAAAAGAGCCCAGGGGAGACGCTGCATGGACGTCGTTCGCGAGCCCTATGGCTATACCTACGCCGAGCAGAGCCGGCTGAAGGAGGTCTATGGCGGGGCCCACGGGCGGGTGTTCGTCGAGTGCATGCGGATCTATCCGGCCGAGCAGCCGTCGAAGACGGTCATCCTGTTCAGCCACCCGATCGGCGGCGGCAGCTTCCTGCCGCTGGTCACGGCCCTGGCCCGGGCCGGCAAGCATGTCATCTACTGCAACACGCGCTATCGCGGGAACGACAACGCCCTGATCCTCGAGAAGTGTGTGATGGATCTGGGCGCCTGTGTCGCCGACCTGAAGAAGCGGTTCGGCTACGAGAAGGTGGTGCTGGGCGGCTGGTCAGGCGGCGGCTCGCTGTCGATGTTCTATCAGGACCAGGCGACCAACCCGACCATCACCCACACTCCGGCTGGCGACGAGGTCGATCTGGTCGGAGCGAACCTGATCCCGGCCGACGGGGTCATGCTGCTGGCCGCCCACATCGGTCGCAGCGTGACGATGACCGAGTGGATCGATCCTTCGATTCTGGACGAGAGCAAGCCGTTCGAACGCGATGTCTCGCTCAACATCTACGACCCGGCCTGCCCGGACCAGCCGCCCTATTCGGACGCCTTTGTGCGCAGGTTCCGCGACGCCCAGATCGCCCGCAATCGCCGCATCACGGCCTGGGCTAAGGAGCAGCTGGCGGCCCTTAAGGCTGCGGGCGATCCGGATGCCGAGCGTTGCTTCATCGTCCAGGGCACGATGAGCGACGTGCGCTGGACCGACCCGACGCAGGAGCCGTCCGACCGGGCGCCCCATACCTGCTACATGGGCGATCCGAAGATCGCCAACGATGGTCCGATCGGGCTGGGGCGCTTCACCACCCTGCGGTCATGGCTGTCGCAGTGGAGCTATGACGAGAGCCGGGCCAACGGCCTGATCAATGCGCCGAACATCAAGGTCCCCAGCCTGGTGATCAACAACACCGCCGACCTGGCCTGCACGCCCAGCCATGCGGCGCGATTGTTCGAGGCGCTCGGCTGCGACGACAAGACCTATGTCGATATCGAGGGCGCCGATCACTACTACATCGAGAAGCCGGAACTGCTCCCGAAGGCGACGGCGGCCGTGGTTGGCTGGATGGACGCGCGGGGGTTCTAGTCCGGGGCGCCGGCGATGATCTCCAGCATCAGGTCGCGCAGGTCGAGGCCGGTGGGCAGGCCGGCCGGCGGCGGCATGTCGGCGGTGGCCGAGGCGACCATCAGGTAGGCGCGGGCCAGGGCCATCTGCGGCGGGTGGCCCATGCCTTCCAGGCAGTCGGCGAAAAAGGCGGTCAGGACATCGTCGACCATCTTCACCGAGGCGGCGGCGCGGGCGTTGCTGCGGGCCCAGGCGCGCATGGCCATGGCCAGGCGGGGCAGATCCTGGCTGAGGGCCAGGTCTGAGGCGAAAAGAATGCGGCGGATCGGGGTCGGGGCCTCGGCCCGGACCTTTTCCAGGTTCGACATCAGCTGTTCGCCGCTGAAGTAGTCGGCAAGCTGGCCCAGGTAGTCCTCGAAGTCGGCGAAGTGGTGATAGAAGCTGCCGGTCGAGATGCCGAGGCTGGCGGCCAGAGGGCGGAGCTTCAGCGCCCGCAGACCCTCGTCGCGCAACACCGCCTGGCCGGCCAGCAGCCAGTCCGTCCGCGTCAGATCCTTGCGTCCTTTGACCATGCTTCCCTCTAGCCGCGATGGGTCGGCGCCGTAAGGGCGCGCTTGAACATAACATAAGTTATGTTATGGGTTGGGCAAGGGAGGCAATCATGCGCCATTCGAACGATGCCACTGTCTGGAACGCCTGGGCCGACGCCGCCGCCGTGCGGCTGGCCGAGCGGGCGCCCGAAGCCGAGGCCTTGCGCTCGGTGCCGGAGGCGACGGTGCGGGAAGCGGCCGAGGCCGGCTATTTCCACCTGCTGGCCCCGACCACGGCGGGCGGGGCGGGGGCGTCGATGGCGACCTTCCTGGAGGTCGGGCGGCGATTGGCGCGCGGCTGTCCGTCCAGCGCCTGGACGCTGTCGTTTCTGGCCATGCACGCCTGGCTGCTGTGCCGCTTCGAGCCGCAGTTGCAGGCGGAGCTGTTCCGGGACGGCGCCATGCCCCTGGCCCCCGCGCCCCTGGCCCCGACCGGCAGGGCCGAGGCGGTCGACGGCGGCTATCGGATCAACGGCCGCTGGGAGTGGGCGACGGGCGTCAATCATTCCGACTGGGTGATGGTCAACGCCATGGAGGGGATGATGCCGCGCTTCTGCCTGGTGCCGTTGTCGCAGGTGACGGTGGACGATGTCTGGCGCACGGCCGGGATGGCAGCGACCGGCAGCAACACGGTGGTGGCGACCGATGTGTTCGTGCCGGCCTATCGGACCCTGTCCGGTCTGCAGATGAAGTTCGGGCCGATGCCGGGCCTGGCGCTGCACCCGGGGACCTCGGTCGGCTGGGCGATGTCGCCGGCCCTGGCCCTGGTGGCGGCGGCGCCGGCGTTGGGGGCGGCCGAAGGGGCGCTGGCCGCCTTCACCGCCCGGATGAAGGCCAAGACCCAGGCCTATACGGCCGGGGCCAAACAGAGCGACGCGCCGGCGACCCACCTGCGGCTGGGCGAAGCGATCGCCAGCGTTCGGGCGGCGGCGCTGGTCTGGGAAGACGCGGTGGCGCTGTACGAGCGCGAGGGCGCGGCGGAGGCGGCGATCAGCGTCGACACCCTGGCCGCCGTGCGGCTGGCGGCGGCCCATACCGTGCGGCTGGCCGGCAAGGCGGTGGACACCATGTGCGCGGCGGCCGGGGCCAGCTCGGGCTTCCTGACCTCGCCGTTGCAGCGGCATCTGCGCGACGTGCAGATGATCCGGGGGCATGTGGTGTTCGACTGGGACCGGGCGACGCAGATCGGCGGGCGCGTGGCGCTGGGGTTCGAGCCGGCGCCGGCGGATCTGCTGTAGCGAAGGTTAGAACAGCGACGTCCAGGCGGTTCCGGCGATCGCCGCATCGACCTGCGCCTTCGCACCTGCCGGCAGCGCCGCATACTCCTCGCGCAGCCAGCCCAGGCATTTGGCCTGGTAGGGGAAGGCGTTCTGGACCCAGGGACGGCCGTCGATCTGCGTCTCGACCATCTTCTCGCCGGCCATCAACGCCCTGGCGTTGGCGATCAGCAGCGGGGCGTAGACGCGGCCCATCTCGGCCAGGAGGGCTTTCAAGGTCGGCGATGGCGCGCCGGCGTCGATCATCGGGCCCGGCTCGAGGCCGGACAGGTCCTCGACCATGCCGATCCAGCCCATGACCCGGTGGCCCTTCTTCTGGGCGATGGCGGTCGGGGTTGGGTCCACGCCCGCCAGCTGGGTCAGCTGGCCGAACAGGCCGAAGTCGCCGCCGCCCGGCGCGCCGCCGAGCATGAAGGGCGAGGTCGCCAGGTGGGCCTCGAGCGCTTCGATCAGGCGGACGTAGCTATCCTCGATGACCGGGCCGGTGGTCGGGTTGGAGCCGACATAGGCCAGCCGGCCGATCTGGCGCTCGCTGATATAGCTGGCCATCGACTGCAGGGTCGTCTCGTCGAGCGGCGCCGGACCCCAGCTGGGCAGCAGCCGGCCGGCAAAGGTCGCGTCCGCCTCATGCGCCCAGCGATAGTGGAACATGCATTTGGTCAGCCACTCATCGGCATAGTCCTCGATCAGGCTGTCGAGGAAAGCCACCGCCGGGTCGGCCGGGCGCACGGCGCGGCCAGGGATCTCGGCGTCGAAGCGGCGGATCAGCGGCGTCGAATCTGTGACCGCCTGGCCGCCGATGTAGAAGGTCGGCAGCAGCGGAACCTTGGCGGTCGGATAGCCGGCCGGCTCCCGTCCCCGGTAGTAGAGCCGATACGGGATGCGCCGGTAGCGCAGGACGGCCAGCATCTTGCGGGTATAGGGCGAGCCGGGGGCGCCGGACAGTTCGAGGGGCGTTTCCAGAGTCATGACATTCACCGTGCCAATTGTTTGACGGCACGATGACCGCGGTTCATGCGGCGCGCAAGTCCCCAACGACCGATCGCATCCAGGCGGCGAGGTTCTCCTTGCGGTCCAGTGGTGTCCGGCCGTGACGGACCATGATCACGTCGAGGTCAGGGATCGCGAGCGTGTACTGGCCCTCGTAGCCATTGGCGCTGAACGAGCCAGGGCCGCCAAGCCCCAGCCACCATTGGGCGCCGTAGCCCAGCTCTTCGGTGGCCGGCACGAGCGTAGGGGTGCGGGCGTAGTCGACCCAGGCGGCGGGGAGGAGTTGCTGGTCCTCCCACACGCCGCCGCGCAGGTAGAGCAGGCCGAAGCGGGCGAAGTCGCGGGCCGTGCTGAAGCAGTAGGAGGAGCCGATGAAGGTTCCGGCGGCATCGAACTTCGGGATCGGGCTGGTCATGCCGAGCGGTTCGAACAGCGCCGCGCGCATGTGGGCCTCGAACGCCTCGCCCTTCAGACCGAGCGCGCGTTGCAGGATATCGCAGATGATGTTGGTCGTGCCGCTGGCGTAGGACCAGTGGGTGTCGGGCTCATGCTCGAGGGGCTGGGCGATGGCGTAGGCGGCGACGTCTTCCTTGCCGGAACCGAACAGCATTTCGATGACGTCGGAGACGCTGCCCGGCACATAGTCCTCGACGAACTTCAGGCCGCTGGACATGCGCAGCAACTGGTCGAGGGTGATGGCCGACCGCTCGTCGTCCTTCCAGGCGGGGACGTCGGCAGGGGCGTGGATGTCGAGCTGTCCTTGCGCGACGGCCTGGCCGACGAGGGCCTGGGTGATGCTCTTGGCCTTGGACCAGGAGGGGAAGCGGCTCTGACGGTCGAGATCCGGACCATAGCGCTCGTAGCGGACCGCGCCGCCCTGGATGATCAGCACCGCGTCGGTGATGCCGAGGCTCTCGTCGGCGAAGGCGGCGTCGAGGCGGGCGGCCAGGTCGGCCGGCAGCGCGGCGCCGGTCGGCCAGTCGACGGTGGGC
>VYLE01000104.1_pt1 | contig 81231 bp, 83 predicted proteins | sample 5114391 | NCBI WGS metagenome assembly VYLE01 (sample SAMN12291771, study PRJNA351875) | freshwater metagenome | isolation source: freshwater lake | place: USA: Michigan, Kent Lake | collected 2013-08-15 | reverse complement strand
GCGCGCGCCCTTCACTGGAAAAGGATTGCTGCGTTTCAATTCCGTCGATCGTGTTGATGTACTCTTCCAGGATGTCGGTGACTTCCGACTCCATGGTTTCCGCAGAGGCCCCGTCCAGTGTTGCCGTCACATTGACGTAGGGAAATTCAACTTCGGGAAACAAGTCGACGCCCAGGCGTCCCATCGACATAAAGCCGAGGCCGACGAGCGACGCGATGAGCATCACGGCAAATACCGCGCGGCGAATGGAAATATCGACGAGCGACATCATGAAGGTGTGGGCTCAATCCTGGCGCCGTCATACAGCGGCTCCGACGCTGTCAGTATGACTGTTTCTCCACTCGTCAACCCGTCAAGAATCTCCACACGATCAGCATCGATGTCTGAAACTTTCACGGGACGTCGCTTAACTTGCGCGTTCGTTACCAGATAGACGTAGCGATCTTCGCCCGTACCTTGAATTGCTCTGCGCGGCAGCGCGGTGGCAGACCGGGGATCAACTTCGACCTCGGCGCGAACCGACTGCCCAGCTTTTACAGTGCAATCGGGGTTCGCAAATGCCATTCGAAATTCCACCATCCTCGAAGTGGGGTCAACGCGGTCGTTCAAGATAAGGATCTGTGATTCTATCGGATCACTCCGGCCGTCGACGTAGAGATGACCCTTCAAGTCGAGCCGCAAACGAGCGAGCTCTGACTCAGGCGCAAACAAGATCGCTGCAGCAATCCCGCACTCCTGAACCTGAACTACGGCGGAGTTGCCCATTCCGGAGAAGCGGTTGGCCATGAACACGCCCTCATCGATATAGCGAGCTGTGATGGCACCTTCGAATGGCGCGCGGACGGTTGTGTCCCCGAGGGCCTGCTTGGCGGTTTCCACTTTTGTCTCCGCGAGTCGCAGGTTGGCGGCGGCGACCTCAAGGGCGGTTTTGGCATTGTCAAAGACCACACCTGAGACGACGCCTTTGGTTTCCAGTGGCGTGTAGCGATCCACGAGTGTCTGTGCGCGTGTGACTTCGGCCAGCGCAACGTCCCTCATTGCTTCGGCTTCGACGAGGCTGCGCTGATAATCGACCTGCCGGGTTCTAAACAGCGGATCGCCCTTACGAACCCTGTCACCCACCCGGACGAAAATCTGTTCAACGACGCCTTCGGCCAACGCGCCGATATTGCTGGTTTGCTTGGCGGCAATGGTCCCGGATGCAATCAAATAGTCGTCCCGCTTGACCGTTTCTGCGGAAACCGTTTCAACCTGCACAACATGGGTCTCAGCTTCAGCCGTAACGCTGGCGGCCGCTGGCGCGGCTTGCCCGTCAGGCTCTGCGTCCTGGCAAGCAGAGATCAGAACGAAACCCACACAGAGTGAAAGCGTCGCACAAATCCTCATGAACGCCCCGGCATCAGGTAGGCGCCGCGCCCGCTCGAAAGCAGGGCTCCGTCGGCGTTCACTACATGGGCTTCGGCGACGGAGAGAGTGGCCCCAAGACGGACAATTCTTCCCGTTACACTCAGCGCTCCTGGCGTGGCAGGTTTGTGATAGTCAACCCGCAAGTCCGCCGTCGCGGCAGGCATGTTACCCGAGGCGAGCAGGGCATAAAATCCTGTAAGATCGATCAGCGCCGCAATTACTCCGCCATGGGCAGACTGTATTCGCGGATTGGAAACCACTTCCTCTCGCCATGGCATTTCCAGCACCAGCTTTTCCGGGTCCGTACTGATCGCCTTCAACCCCAGCCAACGATGGAAGGGCGCCGCATCGAGTGCAGCCTGTACCTGGTCTAGACTGAGCATTGAGTCACTCATGCGGGGGTCTGCTCTCGTATCGTTCGAAGAAAGGACACAACCGCTTCGATGAACACATCGTTGCGATCGCCCGCCACCATGTGTCTTGCGCCGGCAACGTCAGTGTAATGTGCCAGTGGAGCGAGGATTCGAAACGCCGCGACGGAGTCTTCTGAAACCAGCTCGCTCATACGTCCACGGATGAGATGTAGCGGTACACGGATGTCCCGAACTGCTTGCTCCAGATCACCTGTGTGAGCAACTCTGGATCGGCGCATGACGCCGGTTATGAAAGCAGGGTCCCAGTGCCATCGCCAACGCCCATCTTCGCCCTGCCGAAGATTCTTGCGCAGCCCCTCAAGGTCTTTCGGCCTGGGCCGGTGTGGTAGGTAGGTGGCAATCACATCAGCGGCCTGTTCCAGCGAGTCAAAGCCTTCGTGAACATGCGCGCCCATGAACCCGACAACCTTGGTCACACCCGCAGCGTCCATGTTCGGCGCAATGTCGACCAGCGTAACTGATTCAAACGCATCGCGTGACAGCATGCCTGCGGCAACTATGGCTGCAAGTCCTCCCAGCGAAGCACCGACCACATGCGGTCTCGTGCCACCACCCGCCACGCGTTCACCAACCTCAATAAGGTCTCGCGCGATAACTTCTAGAGAGTAATCACCATCTGCAGCCCAATCACTTTCACCATGTCCGCGAAGATCCAAGGCAATTGAGCGATATCCTTCAAATGCCACCGCCCTCGCGGCGCCGCTCCATGCGTGGCGGGTTTGCCCCCCGCCATGGGCAAAGATCACCGGCGGGGCGGCAGGATCGCCAAAGGAACTGAGCGCCAGTTTCAACCCTTGTGCATGAAGATACCCGTCACGACTGCTCAAAATACCCATCCGCTCTGGCAACTTGTAAAGATACTTTTATTAAGTTAGCTTACAACTATTGTAAATGGAGAAACCTGTGGTTTTGCCCACTCTGTCGCGCGCGTCTCATCTCAAAGGAGATCCAAGAATTGATTTCAGCTTCCTTCTTGGCGAGGTCACACGGTTACTGCGCCGGGCGTTCGATCGGGAAATGGAAGCCATTGGCCTGACACGATCGCAGTGGCATGTGCTTGTTTACGTGATCAAACTGGAAGGCCCCACCCAGACGCAACTTGCGGAAGCACTCGATATTGCGCGCCCATCTGTCGGCGTGCTGATCGACCATCTCGAACGCTCAGGCTACGTCTCGCGTGAGCGTGATGCGCGCGATCGGCGAGTCTGGCGGATTGTACCCAGCCGTTTGGCGATCCAGCGCGCAGAAGAGTTTGCGCAATCGGCCGAGCGTGTTGCAGCGCAAGCCTTCGAGTCCGTCGTGCACCATGATCTGAACGCAGCAACAGCTTTGCTTTCGACAATTAGGGACAATCTGAAGTCCTGAACTGCTGATTGGCGGGACTGAATTCAGGATTTCCCGGGAAAGTCGCGGATCGGCACAAAAGCGAAACTTTGCTGCATATCGCATGCCTCTGAGTTTTTATCCGGAACAGAATAGTGTGCTGCGGTGTCAAACTCCGAGCACCTGTTGGTAAAACGCCGTGTAGCGGTGCGGCGGGCGCAGGAAATAATCACCGGATGCCAAAAGACGACATCTCCCTGGCGCTCGGCGCGCTCAACCGACCGGGTGAGCACAAGACGGCGCCGGCGCCTCGGGTTTGGGGTCACATCATGGCTGTGCCTGCCGAGCACAATGATTTCGGCCGCGTCGAGTCCGTCCTGAAAGGAGGCCCATTCGGCATCGTTTTTCAAAGCGTTTGGCATCTGTCCCGCCGCATCAGCAATCCGGTCATCATCGCCGACGACGGCATAACCTTCGATACGCATTGAGGCCCCCATCCGGCGATTCAGCGCCGGCGGGTGTCACCCCCGGGTCGTTGCATGCTCGCGGTTCGGTCGCAGAAACGCAAGCACCGGGGTGATGTCAGCGGAACCGGCCTTGAGACAGCCGATATGACTCGGTGGGAGGGCCAACATTTTGAGACATCCAATGCCTCCCTTTCTCCAAAGCGGCCATTCGTCTGCTCGATTTCGGCCGGCGTCAAAGGGCCAACAATCGCCGTTCCGGCCTCTCGCGGCGTTGACGGGCACCGGTGTCTCCTTTGCCACAGCATCTCAAAACAAAGGCGCGGGCAACTTGCTCCGTACTTGCCCGGGCGGGCGGCTTGAGGCATACGGCCCGGCTGCTCAGAAACCGGATAATCATGAGGGAGGGCAGGCATGGCGACGTTCCAGCTGCCCCTGTGGGCAAAGCCTTCTGATGTGGCGGACCTGATCCGCCTGTCGGTGCCGATTGCGGTCAGCCGCATGGCAATGATGCTGATGGGCCTGACGGATGCCATCGTGCTCGGCCAGTTTGCGCCGGAGGAGCTTGCCTTCGTGCTGTCGGCCTGGCTGCCGATTGGCGTGTCGCTTGGCTTCGGCATCGGCATCCTGCTGGGCGTGCAGGTGCTCACATCCGAACTGATCGGTACCGGCGACGAAGCCGATACAGGCCGCATCTTCCGCCGCGGCCTGCTCTGGGCCGTCAGCATGGGCATCGCGCTGACGCTGCTGCTGCTGCCGCTCGCCGGGCCGCTGTTCCACTGGCTGTTCGTCGAGATTGCGCCGCCCACCGAAGACACGGTGATGGCGCCGGAAGTGGTTGCCTCGGAGACGGCAAAGGTCGCGTGCATCCTTGCGCTCGGCCTGACGGGGCACATGATTTCGCAGGCGTGCAGCTATTATCTCGAAGCGCTGCGGCGGCCATTGCTCGTCACCATCGTCATGTATGCAGGCGTGGCGATGAACCTTGTGCTGAACATCCTGCTGGTCGCCGGCGCTTACGGCATCGCGCCGATGGGCGCCGAAGGCGTCGCCTGGGCGACCTCGCTGACGCGCGCGATGATCGCGGTCGTGCTGCTCGTGCTCGTGTGGCGGCTGACGCCGGGCTTCCGCCCTTCGAAGCCCGCGCCGCACGGCGAAGCCCGCAAGCAGCTCGATGTCGGCACCGGCACGGCGATCAGCAACATTGCCGAATGGGGCGGGTTCAACCTGACCTACATCATCGCAACCTGGGTCTCGATCGCGGCCAACGCGGTCTATGGCTATTCGGTGCAGGTGATGGGCGTGTGCTTCATGTTCTATCTCGGCATCGCCACAGCCACGAGCGTGCGCGTGGCCGAGGCCATCGGGCGGGGCAACCAGAACGAGGTGCGCAATGCCGGGCGGCTTGGGGTCGTGGCGACCATCGTGATGGGCGTGATGCTCGGCGTGCTTCTGATCCTGTTTGCCGGGCCGGTCTCGAAGCTGCTGGTGCGCGAGGATGCCATCATCGCCGGGATCGCCCTTGCCGATGCGATTGCGGGGCTGCTTTGGCTGGCGGCGCTGGCGACAGTTTTCGACGGGGTGCAGGCGACCGCGTCGTTCGCGCTGCGCGCGCAGGGCATGGTCTGGCTGCCGAGCGCGATCCACCTTGGATCCTTCTTCGTGGTGATGATCCCGGTGGCCTACTGGCTGGCGATCACGCTGGAGCGTGGGGCGGCCGGTGTACTGGAAGGCGCCTTCGTCGGCGTCTTCGTCGCAGGCGTCCTGCAAGTGGCCCTGCTGGAATGGAAAGCGGCGCGCCCCATCAAGGAACGCGCCGCCGGAACTGTCTTCGTACCCCACTAGGGAGCGGGAAGGTCAGATGTCCTTCAGAACCGTCGCAGGCTTGAAAGCCACGGCGGTCTTTTCCGGAATCTTGATCACTTCTTTGGTGGCCGGGTTGCGGCCTTCGCGGGCATTGCGGGTCTTGGCGACGAACGTGCCGAAACCTGCGATTGCAACCTGCTGGCGACTTTTCACCGAGCTAGCGATGGTGTCGAACACTGCGTCGACAGCCTTGCCGGCTTCCGCTTGAGAGATGCCGACGGCCGTAGCCACCGCTTTGGTCAGTTCACCCTTGTTCATAGGGGTTCTCCTCTAGATTAAATGACGTTTGCACGCCATTGGGCCGACTTACCCACGATTCGAATCCCGTGGATACGCCGGAATGCCCATAAACACAGGCTAAACGCCCAGAATCCAGCCCTCTTCGCCGGTAATCATGGCGATTTGGTCATGTGTCAGGCCTTTGGCTGTGGAAAACGCCGCGCCGAGTGTGCCTTTTTCGTCCAGATCCGCGTAGTGGCGGGCAATCTGACGGACCTGGGCCTCATCGGCGACCTCGCCTTTCTCGGGCTTCGGCTTGACCAGGGACGGGTAGATTTCGGCGATCACGACCTCGACCCCTTCCAGCATGTCTGCCGTCACCGGCCCGCCTTCACCGAGCTCGAACGGCCAGACGCGGGACTTGGGCCAGGCCTGCCGGAGAGCATGCACATGGGGGATGCCTGTCAGGCTCTGGCTGCCGACCGATCCTGCACCGTAAAGTTGCCAGCAGGATTTAGGGGATGCGCCGGGGATCGAGCGCAGGTGCTGCTCAGCAAGACGGAACTCGGCGAGCGGCTTGTCCGGCGTGAACTCGGTCCGCGTCGTCGACAGGGTCGTCGCCTTGTCCGCCGGCGGCGCGCCCCAGAACGGGAAGGGGCCTTTCGAGATCGTGTAGTTGAGGCCGGCCGCAATGGCGAAGCGCGGGCGGGAATTGTTGTCCGGCTTGTCCTTGTAGCGCGTGGCAAGCATCGCGTGCATCGCCGCCCAGGGGGCCTGCTTGACCGTGTCGAGGCCGAGCGCCTTGGCGGTGCCGGACGGATAGCCGAGCGAGAAGTCGAACCCGAGCAGCACTTTGTCGCCGCGCTTGGTCAGGCGGGCGACGGTTTCCTCAAGGAACGCGCGGGCCTTGAGCCGCGTGTCGATGTTCTCGGCCTTGAATTGCAGTTTCAGCCGGGCGTCCTTGGAGAGGACGCCGATCCAGATCGAATTGGCGCCGAGCGCTGGCTTTGCAGCCGCGCTCCAGTCCACCATGATGTATGCATCGAAGAGGGCCATGGCGTTATGCGAGCTTGACCAGCATCTTGCCGGTATTGGCGCCGGTGAAGAGGCCGAGGAAGGCCTCGGGCGCTTTTTCGATGCCGGTCATGACGGTTTCCTCGAATTTCATCTGGCCGCCCGAGATCCACTTCGCCATGTCGGCGAGGAAGGCGGGCTGCATGTCGGCATGGGTGGAGACGATGAAGCCTTGCAGCTTCAGCTGCTTGCCGACCGCCATGATAATGTTGTGCGGGCCGGTGGGCGTGCCGGTCTCGTTGTACTGCGCGATCATTCCGCACAGGGCAAAACGGGCGAGCGGGCGGGCGGCTTCGATTGCGGCCGTCAGGTGGTCGCCGCCGACATTGTCGAAGTAGACGTCGATGCCTTTCGGAGACGCTGCCTTGAGCGCGGCAACGAGCCCCGCAAATCCCTTGGCCTGTTTGTAGTCGATGACGTGATCGGCCCCCAGGGATTTGACCAGCGCGCACTTGTCCGCGCCGCCGGCCGAGCCGATGACGGTTGCGCCCTTGATCTTGGCGATCTGCACCACGGTCGAGCCCACGGCGCCCGCTGCGCCGGAGACGAATACGATGTCCGTCGGCTTCAGCTCCGCCACCCGCAGCAGGCCGGCATAGGCGGTAAGGCCCGGCATGCCGGCCACGCCGAGGAAGGCGCTCTCCGGCAGGCCGGTCGAGGGCAGCTTCTGGACGGCCGCCGCGGCAGGCTTGGCGGTCCAGGCCGTGCGCCAGCCGAGGAAGGAGGAGACGAGGTCGCCCACCTTGAAATCCGGATGCGCAGAGGCCGACACGCGGCCCACGGCGCCGCCCTGCAGCGTCTCGCCGATCTGGAAGGGCGGCACATAGCTCTCGCGGTCATACATCCGGCCGCGCATGTAGGGATCGACGGACATCCAGGTGTTCATGACCTGGATCTCGCCGTCCGCCGGGGCGGGCACATCAATTGTCTTCGTCTGGAAGTCAGACAGCTTGGGCATGCCTACGGGGCGGGCCGCGAGGGACCATTCGGTCGAGGTCAGCTTTGCCATGTCCATCACCTTTGTATTGCTTTGTCTGGGGTCCACATGAACTGGCTGGCGCAGCCTGTGAAGGGGGCGAGGCGAAGAATCCCGCCAATCTGCAGCCCTTGCAGCGCAGCGCGCGGGGTGCCATTGCGGAAGGCAAAAGGGACGGGAAACGTCATGACAAAGCTCAAGGTCGGTGTCGCGGGCGCCGGCGTGTTCGGAAACTACCATGCCCAGAAGGCGGCCGCCTCGGCGCGTGCGGACCTGATGGGCATCTTCGATGTCGATCTCGCCCGGGCCGAAAAGCTGGCTGAGACCTTCGGCGCGCAGGGCTTCAACGATTATGCCGCCTTCCTGAAAGTCTGCGACGCGGTGGTGATCGCCGTGCCCGCCACCTGGCACGAGAGCCTCGCGCGGCAGGCAATCGAGGCTCACTGCCATGTGCTGGTCGAAAAGCCGCTGGCCCTCTCCGGCGAGGCGGCGCGCGATCTTGCGGACGAAGCGGCGGCACGGGGGCGCATCCTGCAGGTCGGGCACCAGGAACGCTTCGTGGCAAAGGCGATGGGCGTGCTTGCGATCCCGGAAGTCCCGCTGCTGGTCGAATCCGTGCGCTCGGGTCCGCCTGCGCCGGGCGGCCGGGCGGGGGATGTCTCGGTGATCTGGGACCTGATGATCCATGACCTCGACCTCGCTGCCATGATGCTGGGCCGTGAGTTCACCGGTGTCGAGGCGACGGGGCGCCGTGTGCACTCGCCGCACATCGACGAGGCCGAGGCCGAGTTCACCTATGCCGGCGGCGGCCGGGCCCGCCTGCGCGCGAGCCGCGCCGCAGAAATCCGTGAACGGACGATGCGCGTTGTCTATCCCTCCGGCGAAATCGATATCGACTTTCTCACGCGCAAGCTGAAGAACACGACGCCCTATGAAGTGAAGGTCGACATCGCCGCCGACCTGCCGGACCCGCTCGGCGCAGCGGATGAGGGCTTCTACGCCGCCTGCCTCGGCCTTGCGCGCAGCCCTGTCCCCGCGCATGGCACGGTTGCGGCCGTCGCGATGGCGGAAGCTGCGGAAGCCGCTGTGCTTGCAGGTGTGGACTAGGTTTCCGGCGGACGCTTCTTCAGCACTGGCGCAACCATCGGCATCGTCAGCATCGTGCTCCCGGCGGCCATCAAGAGTGCTGCCGTGAAGGCCGCATTGCTGATGATACCCCGGTCCAGCAGGATACTGGCGAAAATGATCATGATCAGCGCCTTGGTCTGGAGCAGCCAGCCGATCTGCCAGGCCTCGCCCTTCTTCCATTTCAACAGCTGGCCTGCCATCGCCACACCGGCAAGCTTTCCGGCGACCGATGCGGCCAGCAATAGCCCGGCGGCCCCGAACACGGCTGCGCCGCCTGCGCCCCATTCTGTCCGCAGGCCGGTCGAGAGGAAATAAACCGGCATCACGGCGAGCAGGATATGGTTCCGGAACAGGTCCATCTGTGCTTCGTCGAAGGTCTCCCGGTCCAGAACGGCGCCCGCGAGAAAAGCGCCGACCATGAAATGCAGGCCTGCCCAATCGGAAAAGAGCGCTGCGGCGGCCATCCAGATCAGACCGGCATACCAGCGATCGCTCTGCGGAATGCGTAACATCAGCCTGCGCACGGCATAGGCCATCAATCCGAAGCATACCAGGAACAGGCCCTGCCGGCCGATGCGTTCCCAGTCGAGCAGGATTGCAGCGAGAACTGCCCAGATCGCGATGTCATCGAGGCTGGCATAGCGCAGGATCCGCTGGCCGAGCGGCGTGCGCAGAAGCTCCAGCTTTTCAAGCAGCACAACGAGGATCGGCAACGCCGTTACGGCGCAGGCCATGCCGATGCCGAGAATGAATTGCCATTCTGCAGCCTCCGCGCCGATCCATTCATCACCGGATCGCAGCAGGACCCAAGCCGCACCGCATCCGAGCAGCAGGGGCGTCACAAGGGCCAGGGCAGCGGTCGCCCCGGTCTCACCCCGGTTCTTCCAGACGGATTTCAGGTCCAGCTCGATCCCCGCGAGCCAGACGAAGATCATCACCGCCCAGGTCGCAACGCCGTTCAGCATACGGATCACATCCGGCTGGAAGACGAAACTGTAGTAGGCCGGGAAGACCGCGCCGAGCACGCCCGGGCCGAGCAGGATGCCGCAGAGTATCTGCACCACGACAAGCGGTGCGAAATACTCCGTCCGCAGGCCGCGCCAGATGAGGTAAGGCACGGCGAAGATGATCAGCATGGCGATCAGGTAGATTTCCGTGATCGACATTTACGGGGCTCCGGGAGGAAGAGGCAGGGTCAGGTCTTTACGGGATCGCGGAACGTGATGCGGGCGCCGGTGCGGGTCTCGTCCTTGCCGACGAGTTTGACCAGCTCCCGGGCAACCTCCTCCGGCGGCGGCAGTGTCATCGGGTCTTCGCCCGGCATGGCTTCGGCGCGCATTCCGGTGCGCACCGCGCCGGGATCGAACAGGTTGACGCGCAGCGCCATCTTCTCGTTCTCGTCGGCCCAGGCCGTCACAAGCGACTCAAGGCCCGCCTTCGACGCCTGGTACGGTCCCCAGAATGCGCGCGGACGCGGCACGACGCCGGACGTGACAAACACCGCCCGCGGCGCCTCCGACTGGTGCAGCAGCGGACCCAGCGCGCGGATCAGGTGGGCGTTCGCCGTGAGGTTCACCTGGATGGTTTCCTCCAGGCTGCGCGGCCCGCAGGTCTCGAGCGGTCCCAGCGTGCCGAGAAGGCCCGCATTGGCAACGAACCCGTCAAGCCGGCCAAACTTTTCGCCCAGTGCCTTGCCGAGCGTCTCGATGCCCTTGGTATCCTTGAGGTCCATCGGCACCAGCAGGGCTTCCGAGCCGAGCGCGCGGATCTCGTCGTCCAGCTTCTGCAGCGCCGCCTTGGAGCGCGCGACGGCAATCACCAGATCGCCTTGCCGCGCCAGTTCCAGCGCAACAGCACGGCCAATACCGCGCGAGGCGCCGGTGACGAGAACAAGTCTGGGTGTGGTTGTCATGCGGCGCCTTTAGCGCGCGGCTCAGACATCGTCCAGAAGCGAGAGCTGACGTTCCTTGTCGGCCTGGTCCTGCTGGTAATCGACCAGCGGGGTCGGATATTCGCCGGTGAAGCAATGATCCGAGAATTGCGGGATCATGTTGTTGCGCAGCGGCTCGCCGATCGCCTTGTAGAGTCCGGGCACCGAAAGGAAGCCGAGGCTTTCGACTTTCAGTTCCTTCACCATCTCTTCATGCGTGTGGGTCGCGGCGAACAGCTCGGACTTGCCGGCCATGTCGATGCCGTAGAAGTCCGGATTCAGGATCGGCGGCGAGGCCGAGCGGAAGTGGATTTCGCGCGCGCCCGCTTCGCGCACCATCTGCACGATCTTCTTGGACGTGTTCCCGCGCACGATGGAGTCGTCGACAAGGATCACGCGTTTGCCTTCAAGGGCGGCGCGGTTCGGGCTGTGCTTCTTCGAGATGGCCGTCTGGCGGCCGGTCTGGGTCGGCTGGATGAAGGTGCGGCCCACATAGTGGTTGCGGATGATGCCCATCTGGAACGGGATGCCGGAGGCTTCCGAGAAGCCGAGCGCAGCCGGCACGCCCGAATCCGGAACCGGCACGACGACGTCCGCCTCGGCAAAGGTTTCAGCCGCCAGCTGATGCCCCATGCGGCGGCGCACTTCGTAGACCGAGCGCCCCTGGATGAAGCTGTCAGGGCGCGCAAAGTAGACATACTCGAACACGCACGGGCTCGGCGGGCGCGGCGGGAAGGCGCGGAAGCTCTCGAAGCCCTGCTCGGAGATGACGACAACTTCGCCATTCTCGATCTCGCGCACAAACTCGGCGCCGATGATGTCGAGCGCGCAGGTTTCAGAGGCGAGCACATACCCGCTGCCGAGGCGGCCGAGCACGAGCGGGCGCAGGCCGATCGGGTCGCGTGCACCGATCAGTTTCTTGCCGGTGAGGCCGACCAAGGCATAGCCGCCTTCGATCTGGTGCATCGCGTCGATCAGGCGGTCGACAAAGCGTTTCTTGGGGCTGCGGGCGACAAGGTGGAGGATGACCTCCGTATCCATTGTCGACTGGAAAATGGCGCCGTCCTTGACGAGTTGCTGGCGCAGCTGGCGCGCGTTCGTCAGGTTGCCGTTGTGCGCAACGGCGAAGCCGCCGAGCGCAAGGTCTGCAAAAATCGGCTGGATATTGCGGGCGACCGGGCGGCCCTGCGTGGAGTAGCGGTTATGGCCGATGGCGCAGTAGCCGGGCAGGCGCTGGCGCAGGTCGCCGCCGAAATGTTCGCCCACGAGGCCCATGTGGCGCTCGGAGGAGAAGCGCTTGCCGTCGAAGCTGACGATCCCGCACGCTTCCTGTCCCCGGTGCTGCAGGGCATGCAGGCCGAGCGCCGTGACGAGGCTCGCTTCCTTGTTCCCGAACACGCCGAATACGCCGCACTCTTCGCGTGGCTTGTCGTCATCATTGTCGAAATAGGCCATCGGAAAGTCCCGACTCGCTGAGGGGCGCCGCTGCCCGGACGGGATATAGTTCGGTTTTCCCGCCAGCGAAAGGGCGGACCTGATATGAATGTAATGCTTTTGCGGCGGGGCCTACAGCATCCTGGAAGGCGTCAGTTTCGGGTGGATGACGAGGAAATTGAACAGGTTTTCCGGCGGAACCTGCATGATGTCCGTCTCTTTCGGCTCCAGGCTGGCCGAAGCGCCGTACCAGTCGAGCCCGACAGGTGTCTCTCGCCAGGTGTTGACCAGGGTGTTGTCCGGCAGGTCCGCCAGGTCAAACCAGGCCGTCGTGCGGCTTGCCTTCGCCAGCAGCGCATTCAGCGTGCTGGGGCGTGCCGCGCGGGTGATTTCCACCTGCGCCGCGTCAGGGGCGAGACCTTCCGTATCCGGAATGGCGAGGAAGGTTGCGGAAGCGAAATCCTGCACCAGCACCGTGTAATCGCGGCCGAGCTTGTCGCGCAGCACCGCGCCGCTGGGGACATAGCCTGAGCCCTCGCCGGTCGGGCGCCCGCCTGCCACATGCATGTTGTGCCCCCAGAAAACCGCGCGCTGACCCGCCGCGAGCGCCAGCGCGTTCTCGGCCATGAACACGTCGCGCCGGCTCCAGTATTCGGGGGTAGCGAGCGCCATGTCGCCGTCGCTGGTTTCAAATTCGAAGGCGCTCAGCCCTTGCCAGGCGCGGCGCGCGGTGAAGGCGGCATTGGTGAGGCCTGCGCGTTCCAGTTCGGCTTCCAGCATCCGGCAAGCGCTTTCGGCCTCGGCGCGCTGCGCGGTGGTCACCTGTTTCAGCATGAGGTCATGGCGAGCGGCCTTTGCCTCGGCGGTCAGGATGGGGGCGAGCGCAAGGCCAAGCGCATCGGCCGCGCCCGAATCGATGGCGGCGAGGGCGGCGAGCGCGTCGCCCGCATCCTGGCTGCTCGCCTGGCAATCCACACCCAGCACACGCACTCTCTGGTCCGGGTTCACGGCGTTCCAGCCGCGCAGCCAGGTCAGCAGGTCTGCCATCACTTCGGTCTTCAGGATGCGGAAGACCGGGGCCTGTTTCACGGCCTCCGCGGCCAGCAGGCCCGTTGGCCCGCCGGAGGTATAATCGTCCAGCTTGGCCGTGCCCGTCCGGTTCGCCTCCAGCAGGATAACCCGCAGGTCATGGTGCTCGACCATCGCCTGGATGAGCATGGATTTCAGCAGTGCGTCCTCATGCGACCCATGCGTCGCCTCGCCAAGGCCCGCCATCCGGGATGTCGAGAGGCGCGCGGCAAGGGCCATGACGCCCGCATCATCCGAACTCAGCTTCCGGATCGGCACAGCCTGCGCGGCCAGCAGGCTCTCGATGGTCTGGGCGAACCCGGACGTCTGCGAAGGGCCGGTAACCGTTTGGGTAGCGCAAGCCGAAACGAGGGCTGTGGCCGTCGAAGCCAGAAGAAAGCGGCGGCGAGACAGCGGCGAGACGACCTGCGTCATGAACTTCCTCCGTGCGATGCGCCCCGGGTCACAGAGTAACCGGCGGCGCGACAGCATCAAGATCAGTCGCCTGAGGCGGGTGTCCCGGTTTCTGCAGCACTGCGCCCGGCCTCGCGGGCTTCCCCGGTAACGGCGTCCGCCGCGCTTGCAAGGATGGGGTAGCTGAAACTGTCCTGGATGAAGGGCGGCACGCGCTCTTCCTCGAGGCCCACCGACAGCAGCACGGCAAAGAACACCAGCGCCACGCCGCCGCGGATGACGCCGAACACGAGTCCCGCGATGTGGTCAAACAGGCCGATATCGCCATTGGTCATGATCGACTTGGACAGGGCCTGGCCGAGGAAGGCGACAATCACATAGACGATCAGGAAGGCCGTCACGACGAGGATGATATCCGGCGCGAGGGGATGGCTGTCCGGGGGCAGGAGGCCTGCAACCCAACCGGTCAGGAACTTGCGCGCATAGTAGGCAGCTGCCAGCGCACCGATGAAAGCGCCGAGCGTGGCAAGTTCGCGCAGAAAGCCGCGCGCGAAGGCCATGATCGCCGAAATGATGATCACACCGAGCGCGATGCCGTCAAAAGCAGAAATGTTTTCAAGCATTTGCGGCGTCCGGCGCAAGAAGTTCGACGAGGCCGATAAGCCGTGCAATCGGCGTCATCGTCAAGCTGCCCTCTGCCGCTGGGCTGCTGTCAGGCCCGAACGCGCGCTGGAACCCGAGGCGGGCCGCTTCCTTCAGGCGCTGATCCATGCGTGGCGCCGCGCGGACGGCGCCGGAAAGGGCGATCTCGCCGAAGAACACGCTGCGCGCCGGAACGGGATTGCCGGAGAGCGAGGAGAGGAGGGCAGCGGCAGCGGCAAGGTCTCCGGCCGGCTCGTTGATGCGGTATCCGCCAGCCACCGACAGGTAGACATCCATGCCCGCGAAATTGACGCCGCAGCGGGCTTCCAGCACCGCCATGATCATCGCGAGGCGTCCGGAATCAAAGCCGATCACGCTGCGCCGCGGCGTGCCGAACGGGCTCTTGGCCACGAGGGCCTGCACTTCGGCGAGCACGGGCCGGGAGCCTTCCATCGCCGCGAACACCGCCGTGCCGCCGCCGGGCTCCTCCTCGTTCGACAGGAACAGGGCGGAGGGCTCCTTGGCCGGCGTGAGCCCAAGCGCGTGCATCTCGAAGATGCCGATCTCGTCGGTCGGCCCGAACCGGTTCTTTACCGCGCGCAGGATGCGGAACTGGTGACCCCGCTCGCCTTCGAAATAGAAGACGGCATCGACCATGTGCTCGACCACGCGGGGCCCCGCGATCGTGCCTTCCTTGGTGACGTGGCCGACGAGCACCAGCGCCGCGCCGGATTTCTTGGCCCAGCGGACCAGCTCCTGCGCGCAGGCCCTGACCTGCGCCACCGAACCGGGCGCCGCCTCGAGACTGTCGGACCATAGCGTCTGGATCGAATCGATAACCACGAAACCGGGATCAGCTTCCTTCAGCGCCGAGAGGATGCGCCGCAGGTCCGTCTCCGTCGCCAGCTGGACCGGCGAACCTGAAACCTTGAGCCGCTTCGCCCGTTCCTGGATTTGCGCCGCCGCCTCCTCGCCGGAGACATACACGGTCTTCACCCCGTTGCGGGCGAGCCGGGCGGCCGCCTGCAGCAGCAGCGTCGATTTCCCGATGCCGGGGTCCCCGCCAATCAGCGTCGCGGAAGACGGCACGATACCGCCGCCGAACACGCGGTCGAGCTCTTCGACGCCGATCACCACACGCGCCGGCGTCTCGACATCTGCGTTCAGCGCAATGAACTCGGTCTTGGGTCCGCGCTTCGCCGTGGGGGATTTCTCCGCCTTCAGCGCACCCGGCGGCGCGCTCATCGTTTCCTCAACCAGCGTGTTCCACTCGCCGCACGCCTCGCACCGCCCAGCCCACTTGGCGTGAACGGCCCCGCAGGACTGGCAGACGAAGGCAGAGGTAGAGGCTTTGGCCATGGGGGAGGGTTAGGCGGCTTCGGCCGTCAAGAAAAGGGCCCCAAGGCTTCCAGCTCATGCGCTGGAACCAGCGCGCTGTGTCCTGGGAGTCGACCTCGCGTAGGGCGAGGAGATCACCGGCAGTCCGGGGCACCGCTTTTCGATTTCAAAAAGAATCTGACCCAATTCGCGGTCTGCCGTCGACAGTTTCAAGTAGATCTGGTCGGCGGCCCGCCGCTTGTCGCCTTTGCCGCGAAGCCCTTGGAAGAGCCCAACGACCGGGTTGTTGGTCCGGCGAACGAACTGCAGGTGATTGAGGCCAACGACAACGTGCTCGACGTCTTCCCAGTAGTACTTGCGCCGAAGCCAGCCATACAGGCCTTCCACCCCGTGCTGGGTCAGCCGAAGCGCAGGTTGGCGCGAAAACAGGTTGAGAAAGAGACCGATGAGGTCGATCGCCATGGCGGCGCTCAACAGGGACATCATGAAGATGAACCCCTGCAACGTCCCGTTTGGCTGGTCCTCGATGAATGCACCGAAAGGCGGATGATATAGCGCCAGCAAGAGCGGCGTGGCGATCAATGCGGCGAGAAAAACATGCGGAAGGATGTTACCTGCGCGGGCCGTGTCGCGCACATCGAAAGGCTGGTCGAACATGTTCATGGGTATCTTCCGGTCTCTGGAGACTGACCCTACAAGATCAAGCTGAATCGACATTTAAGCCCTGGCCGGGTGCGATTAGCTGGCCCGGCCGTGCTAAGGCGGCTAGAGGGGGCCGATGAAACACGTCGTCATCATTGGAGCAGGGCCCGCGGGGCTGATGGCGGCGGAAGCGGCGCTGGCGGGCGGCGCGCGCGTGGACATCTTCGACGCCATGCCGAGCGCAGGCCGCAAGTTCCTGATGGCGGGCAAGAGCGGGCTGAACATCACCCATTCGGAAGACGAGGCCGTGTTCCGCACGCGCTATGATGCGCCGGACGCGCGCCTCGCGGCGATGGTCGAGGCGTTCGGGCCTTCTGAGATCGTCAAGTGGATGGCGGGGCTCGGCATCGCGGCGCATGTCGGCTCGTCGGGCCGGGTGTTCCCGATCGGCATGAAGGCCTCGCCGCTGCTGCGCCGCTGGCTCGCGCGTCTGGGCGAGGCGGGCGCCGTGCTGCACACACGCCATCGCTGGACAGGATGGGACGCGCGCGGCGCGCTCACATTCGAGACACTGACCGGTCAGGCATCGGTGAAACCGGACGCATCCGTGCTCGCCCTCGGCGGCGCAAGTTGGAAGCGCCTCGGATCGGACGGCGCTTGGGCAAACCTCCTCACAGAACGCGGCGTCGCGCTCGAACCCTTCGCCCCGTCGAATTGCGGCTTCCTCGTGCCCTGGTCCGCCAAGATGGCGGCGCATGAGGGCGCACCGGTCAAGGGCGTGTCCTTGTCTGCACACGGACAAAGCGTGCGCGGCGACTTCGTCATCACACGCTCCGGCATCGAAAGCGGCGCCGTCTATCCGCTCGCCGCCGCCCTGCGCCGGGATATAGCCGCATCCGGCCGCGCTAGTCTCACCATCGATCTCCTTCCGGATACGGACGAAGCAGCGCTCGCCGCGCGCCTCGCCGCTGCGCACCCGAAGGACTCCCTTTCAAACCGGCTCCGCAAGGCCGCGCGGATCGATGGCGCAAAGGCGGCCCTTCTGCTTGAAGTGACGAAGGGCGCGCCGCCCCGCGCAGCCGCAGACCTCGCCCGCCTGATCAAGGCCCTGCCACTGACCCTCACGGGCACCGCGCCAATCGACACTGCCATCTCCACCGCCGGCGGCGTGCCCTGGGACGCGCTGGATGAAGGGCTCATGCTGAAGGTGTTGCCGCATGTCTACTGCGCCGGCGAGATGATTGCCTGGGATGCGCCGACGGGCGGGTATCTGCTCACGGCCTGCCTCGCGACCGGCCGCGTGGCGGGGCAGGCGGCGGCTCATTCCCCCTAAGGCCTCTGGCGCTTTGCCACACTCAAGACATGTTGCAATGCAGATTGAAATGTTGCTTCGATCACAATCGGGCTCACCGGTTCTCCAATGGGTTTTCTGACGCGAAATCCCAGAAGTTGAGCCGGATCCAGAAAGAGTGCTGTTTCACCTTCAAACTCGATTTCTAAAACGGGATACCCGGATAGTGTCATTAGGTGGGACGTTCTGCTGCGCGCAAGCTCCCACTCCTGGTGCAGATCATTGATCACTGTTGCAATTGACGCCGGATAATAGCTGAAAACGCGGTTATCGATCCGGTATGTCACGTCATACTCTTGACGGTGCACGGTCAGAATTCGCGCGAAATCCAAGCAATCAAGAGACAGAGACGCAGTCTTCCTCTTTACCTTGGGAAGCTCAGGCTCGAACTCGATGGTGAATGTGCTCACGTTCAATATCCGCGTGGAATCTCTGCCAACTCACAGCTTGCCAGCATAAATCAGCTTTCCGAGAAGAGGGCGGAAGGACTGCATTAAATCGCCGGCTGGATCGGCCCGTCCGCTCGTCCGTTCACGAACTGGTCGACGTATGCGTTGCCGCTGCGGTCAACTTCGGATGCCGGGCCGCGCCAGATGATCCGTCCCTCGAACAGCATGGCGATTTCGTCGGCAATCTTGCGCGCGCTCGCCATGTCGTGCGTGATCGAGACCGCCGCCGCGCCAAGCCCGCGCACCATTTCCACGATCAGGTCGTTGATCGCATCCGCCGTGATCGGGTCGAGGCCGGTCGTCGGCTCGTCGAAGAAGATCAGGTCCGGTTTCGAGATGATCGAGCGGGCAAGGGAGACGCGCTTCTGCATGCCGCCCGAAATCTCCGCCGGGTAAAGCCCGGCAACGTCCGCCCCCAGACGAACCTTCTTCAGCGTCTCGATCGCGCGCTCCTTCGCGTCGCGGCGCGAGAGGCCTTCGGAATTGATCAGCCGGAACGCCACGTTTTCCCAGACGGTCAGCGAGTCGAACAGCGCGCCGGACTGGAACAGCATGCCGATCCGTGCACGCATCTTCTCGCGCGCCTTGCCGGTGGCCTTGGTCACGTCCTCGCCGTCGAAGAAGATCTTTCCCTTGTCCGGCGTCATCAGGCCGAGCGCGTTCTTCAGCATGACGGATTTGCCGGAGCCCGAGCCGCCGATCACGACCAGGCTCTGTCCGCGCGCCACATCAAGGCTCACCCCGCGCAGCACCTGCTTGGCGCCGAACGATTTCTCCACCCCGTCGAGTTTCAGGAGAGGCGTGCTCATAGTCCGATCTCCACGAACAGGGTCGAGAGGACATAGTTAAACGCGAGCACCAGCACCGCCGCGCCCACCATCGAGAGCGTCGCCGCGCGGCCAACACCGGTGGCGCCCGCCTGGCTGCGGTCGCCCTGGTAGCAGCCCATCACGGCGATGATGCCGCCGAAGAGCACCGCCTTGATCAGGCCGACGATGATGTCGTCCCGCGTCAGGAAGTCGACCGTGTTGCGAAGGTAAACAGTCGAATCAAAGCCGAGGCCGTAAACGCTGACCAGCCAGCCGCCCATCACGCCGATGATGTCCGCCGCGATCACCAGCAGCGGCAGCGTCAGCAGCGCAGCGATGAAGCGCGGCGCATAGAGATAGCGATAGGGCGAGGCCGAAAGTGTCTCCAGCGCATCGATCTGCTCGGTCACGCGCATCGCGCCGATCTCGGCAGCGATGCCGGCGGAGACGCGGCCCGCCAGCATCAGGCCGGTGATCACCGCGCCGAGCTCGCGCGTAATGCCGAGCACCACGATGTTCGGCACGAATTGTTCCGCGCCGTAGCGGCTGCCGCCTTCATAGATATTGAGGGCGAGGGCCGCGCCGATGAACACGGCGGCAAGGCCCACGACCGGCAGGGAGTAGAACCCGATCCGCACCATCTGGCGCAGGATTTCACTGCCATACCAGCGCGGCGTGAACGCAGCCAGTTTCACCCGGCCTGCGAACAGGGCGAGGCGGCCGATTTCGGCGAAGAGGCCAAGGGTTACCTGGCCGACGAGCTGCAGAGGGTTTGCCATGATCGGCCTCAGCGATAGTTGCGTTGCACGCGGGGGCCAAGCCCGGTCAGCAGCTCATAGCCGAGCGTTCCGCAAGCCGCCGCCTGCGCCTCAAGTTTGGCGTGCTCACCGAGGAATTCAACACGGGCGCCGGGTTTTATGCCTTTCGGGCCGTCTGTCAGGTCCAGTGTGATCAGGTCCATCGAGATCCGCCCGATCACAGGGCAGGCAACGCCGTCGACCCAGCCTTTCAGCTTGCCGGAGCCGGCGCGAGGCAGGCCGTCGGCATAGCCAATGGCGCAGGTGGCAAGCAGGCGGTCCTCCTCAAGGACGTGGGTTGCGCCATAGCCGACCGTGCTACCCTTTACGCCCTTGAAAACGCTGAGGATCGTCGCCTCCAGCACGACGCCGGGCCGGATCGTCACGTTCTGCGGCGGCGTGGTGCCGCCATAAAGGGCGATGCCGGGCCGGGTCAGGTCAAAGGCATAGCCCTTGCCGAGGAAACAGCCGGAGGAGTTCGCAAGGCTCGCCGGCGTGTCCGGGAAGGCGTCCACCACCTGCTCGAAGTCCCGCCGCTGCTGCAGGTTCATCGGGTTCTGGGGCTCGTCCGCGCAGGCGAGGTGGCTCATCACCAGCACCGGCGCGAGGCGGCGCAGGGCCGTCGCTTCGGTGTCCACCACGCTCAGCGGCAGGCCGAGGCGGTTCATGCCGGTGTCCACATGGATGGCGCAGGTGCCGCGCGGGGCATTCGCCCACAGCTTCATGTGCAGTTCGCTGGACAGCACCGCGGTCAGTTCAGCGTCCCGGTAGGCGGCGAGCTCGCCCCGCATCGGGCCGTTCAGCACGAAGATGCGCGCGCCCTTGCCGACCGCCTTACGAAGCGTCAGCGCTTCATCGAGATAGGCGACGAAGAAGGTAGAACAGCCCGCGATCTTGAGCGCCCGGCCGATCTTGGCGGCGCCGAGGCCGTAGGCATCTGCCTTGACCACAGCCGCCGTCGTTGCGCCGGCATGCAGCGCATCAAGGGTTCGCCAGTTTTCCACGATATTGGAAACCAACACCGTCGCGCGTGGAAGGAATGTCATGACATCAAGCGCTAGGCGAGATTGCGCCTGTTGTCATCGGGGCTCTTTCCGCTCTGCGTTATGGGCCAGCCACGCTGAGCCTTTCATGTTCCAGACCGGTGTGAAGAACACCATCCAGGCGATCAGCAGGATCATGCCCCCGGCCGGAACAACCGCGATTTTCTGCGGCCCGAATACATCGACCAGCGCGCCCATCAGCGCCGCGCCAAACGGGGCACCGGCCATGAAGCCCAGCTGGTAGATCGACAGCACGCGCGCCAGTTTCGCCTTGGGGGCCGAGTCCTGCACGATCGACCGGCTCATCGCGATCGAGATGCCGGCGGCAAGACCCCAGACGAACACGATGCCGAGGAAGATCCAGTGCGGAATCGTCCCCATCATCAGGAGGATGCTGGCAGAGGCCACGAACTGGGCAATCAGCAGCAGGCGCCCCTGGCGCTTGATGCGCTTGAACACGGCCAGCACCGCTGAAGACACGAACGCCCCCATCCAGAAGGTGACGAACATGTCCCGGATGCCGGAGGAGCCGAAATGATAGACGTCGCGGTTGATGATCGGCAGCACCACGAGGAACGAGCCGATCACGAACACGCCGACCCCGAACATCAGCGCCGTCATCGCCCAGAGCTTTGGCTCGGACCGTACGGCGCGCAGGCCGTCCATGATGTCACCAAAGGCTGCGCCAACACCCTTGCGGCCGGTGCGGACCTGCCGGCCCCGTGCCATCAGCAGGGCAAAGCCCGCTCCGCTGGCAAGAGCCGCGCCCTGCCAGATCAGCAGGGTCTCAGGTGACAGCGGCCCGATGCTGAACCCGCCCAGCCAGGGCGGCATCCGCGTGGCACGGTCGGCATAACCGGCGAGGATCAGGCCGGCGATCTGGGCAAGGAACTGCGCCATGGTCGCCAGTGTAACCCCTAGTTGCAAGGTGACCCCCGACCCGACGCGCATGCGCCGTTCAACGACCTCGTTCACGATCGCGTCCCGGGCCGGCATCATGAAGGCGCCGATGGTGCCGATCACGAGGGCATAGGCAATCATGGCGGGGTAGCTGAGCGCGCCTTGCGAAATCGCCAGCGCCAGACCGAAGGCCGGCAGCGCTGCAACAAGATGCAACACAATGAGCAACCGGCGCCCGTCCGCGCGCTCTGCAACGACACCGCCGAGCAACAGGAAGATCACCGAAGGCAACGAAAGTGCCATGTTTGCAAGGCCGAGGGCCAGCCCGTCCATGTGCAGGTGGTCACGCCCGGTGATCAGATAGGGGAACAGCACCAGCTGCAGTCCGAAGGCCATGAACCAGCTGCACTGGACCGCGAGGTAGCCCGGAAGCTCGATTTTCACCCCCCGCCTCAGCCGGCGGGCCCGGATGTGATTGGCGCTGACCAGCAGGCTGGCACCGGCGCCCAAGGCTTCGCTGATCCCGGAGACGGGCGAAGTAACGCTTTCACTGGCCCGCTCGGCCATGTCGTCGACCATCTTCTCGACGTCGCCGCTCATACGCGCATACTCCCGCCCAATGCGGCGGGACATTAGGGAGAGGAGGTTCGGAAGGAAAGGGGCGAGGGCGCTGGTGCGACTTTCGGCGATCAGGGGGCGAGGTTGCCTTGAACCCGCCCTGCCGCTAGGAAAATTCCGGGGACCGGGCGTCGAGGAGGCACCTCCCATGACCTCATTCCGAATTGTGGCGAGCTGGCTGCTTTCGCTGGCGCTGATTGCCTTCTTCCTAAATGTGACCCTGCACCCCTGGCCGAACCCGACGCCGGGCTATGTGAAATTCTATGATGCGCCCGGCGATCACGTCGTGTTTGCAGCGCTCGCAGCCAAATCCGGCACTACCCTGTTCGAACCGGCCGGACGGTTCGTATCCGGCATCCTGGAGCTGATTGCGGCCCTGCTGATCCTGATTCCGATCAGCCGGCGTGCCGGGGCGGGCCTTGCGGTCCTGCTGCTCGGTACCGGCGTTGCCTTGCACCTGTCGCCCTGGCTCGGCAGGGAGCTGCCCTTGCCTGAAGGCGGCACCGATGGCGGCGCCCATTTTCTCGTCTACGTCATATTCCTGGCGCTCAGCATTCTCCTTCTCGTTGTGCATCCGCCGGAACGCAGCCGCTACTGAGCCTCCGGCGCCCTGAAAGTTCTGAAAATTAAGGAAGCTCCACGTCTCGTTAATCCTTGGCTGCGAGATTCCCGCGGTTAAGGCAGGTGAGGACCGGATGAGCGAGACGCCTCAGACAATCGTCCACAAACCGCCCGGCGCCGCTCAGGATGCGCTGGTGCGGCGCCTCATTGACGTCGTGGCCATGCCCGGATCGCGGATCCCGCCGCAGGACCGGTCGATGGCCGGCGATATCCTGCTCGACATGCTGCTGCACACGACCGACCGGGAGCGCAGCCTCTGCGCCTCACGTCTTGCCGTCTGCCGGGACGCCCCCCGCCGCCTGTTGCGCTATCTCGCGCAATGCTCGTTTCAGGTGGCCCGGCCGTTGCTCGAGGAGAGCGATGCCTTTGACGCCTGTGATCTTGTTGAAATCATTCAGCATTCCAGCATCGAGCACCGGCTGGTGATCGCCCGCAGGCGTAACCTGTGCGTGACGGTCACGGCGAGCCTTGCCCAAACCGGGGAGGCGCAGGTGGTGCGCGAACTCCTGGCGAATCGCAACGCACCGCTGGCCGAAACCACGGTGGACCGTCTCGTTGCCCAATCGCGCGAAGAAACCTCCTATTGCCCGCTGCTCGTCGAGCGGATCGAAGTGCGTTCGTCGCATGCCATGGCGATGTTCTGGTGGGCGGATGGCCCGACCCGCCGCAAGATCCTGACGCGCCATGCCGCAGACCGTTCTGAGATGATCTCGATCTGCCGGGATGTTTTCGAGATGGCCGCCGCCGAAGGCTGGTCTGACCCGATTACGCGCAAGGCCCTGCAGCTGATCGAGCGGCGCCAGCGCAACCGCGCCGCGATCGAGCGCAGTCCTTATGATAGTCTCGAGGGTGCCGTATCAGCAGCGGCCGCAGGCGGTATCGACGCAGAGCTCGCGCAGGAAATCGGCTATCTCGCAGGCATCAAGCCGGTGACGGCGGCCAAGATCCTGTCAGACCCCGGCGGCGAAGGGCTCGCCGTGCTTTGCAAGGCAACCGGTCTCAAGCGGGAATACCTGCGGCTGATGTGGACCGCGCTGCGCCGTCCGCTTGAAATTGCGCCGGGCGAAGTGAATCCGGTCTTCTACAATGTCGCTGAAACGTATGAAGTTTTGTCTGTGGCGAAAGCGCAGACGACGCTGCGTTACTGGAACTGGTCGCTGTCGGCTGCCTACTCGCCCGGAGCCTTGAGACAGGCCCAGGAAATGGGCGCGCCTGCCAATGAAGAAGCCGAATATTCGACATCTCAGCGTACGGCACGTCTGGTTTTTGGAAATTAGGCCGCACCCCGGCGAAAAAGGGTTTCCATTCCGCGCGTCCGCCGTTAGGTGAGGCAATCACCGTCGGGGGAATGTTTAAAACAGAGAGGCGCTGTGGCGTATTTGTTCGGGATACTTGCGGCGATTGTCGTGTTCTGGATCGGCAATTCCGGACACTACAAGCCCCTGATGATCGGCTTTCTGGCAGTGTCGGTTGCGATCACGCTGTTCCTCAGCGCGCGTCTCAAGATCATCGACCGTGAAGGCGCTCCGTACGTACGCATCTGGGGCTTCATCAATTACTATCCGTGGCTGATCGCCGAAATCATCAAGGCCAATTGGATTGTCATCAAGGCGTGCCTGCGCGCAGACCTCGACATCAATCCCGCGCTCGTGAAAATCAAAACCACGTGCAAGAGCGATCTCGCGAAAGTGACGTTCGCCAACTCGATCACGCTGACGCCCGGCACGGTAACGATCGAAATCGAGGGCGACAAATTGCTGGTGCACGGACTTTACGAAGCGGGCACGACGCCGGAGGCGTTCGAAGAAATGGATCGGCGTTGCGCACGCGCCGCCGATCCGGCAGGTAATGCCGCATGACCTACGCTGCATTGATAGCCATCCTGGTCAGCGCATCGATGCTGCTGATACGGGCCCTGATGGGCCCGACCCTGTATGACCGTGTGCTCGCGGTGAACTCGCTTGGCACCAAGACGGTGCTCGTGATCGGCCTTCTGGGCTTTGTGATGGGGCGGCCGGATTTCCTCGATATCGCCATCCTCTACACGCTGATCAACTTCGTCTCGACGATCGCGATCCTGAAGTTCTTCCGGTACCGCTCGTTCCAGGTGCCGCTTGTGCGCAAGACGGATCCGTCCGTGCGCGGAGGAGACCGCAATGCCTGAGTTCTTTGCGATGGCCGGATCGACCTGGGAGGCGGCGCGGATTCCGCTCGGCGGCCTCTTGTGCCTGGTCGGCGGGCTGCTCTGTATCGTCGGCACGATCGGCGTGCTCCGGTTCCCGGATTTCTACACGCGCCTGCATGCCGCCAGCATCACGGACACTTCCGGCGCAGGTCTGATCATCCTCGGCATGGCCTTGATGGCGCCGCACTGGCTCGTGCTGGTGAAACTCTTCTGCATGCTTGGATTCATGTTGCTGACCAGCGCGACCGGTTCCCATGCGCTTGCGAATGCGGCGCATACGGCAGGGCTTCAGCCGAAGATCGGACCGGTTGGCCAGCCTGAGCATGATGATCATGAGGAGGGTGCCCATTGACCGATGTCACGCTCGGCGGCACCGGCACCGCCCTCATCAACATCCTCTTCCTCGCGATCCTTTTCGTTGTCGCCATCGCGATTGCGCGGCTGCGCAGCCTGTTCGCCATCGTCATGCTGTCCGGCGTCTACTCGCTCGTGTCTGCGGCCTGGTACATTCTCGTCGATGCCGTCGATGTCGGGTTTACGGAAGCTGCGGTGGGAGCGGGCATGTCTACGGCCGTGCTGCTCGGCGCCATGCTGCTGACGGCGCGGACGGCCAAGCCGGAAAAGCCACTCAAGCGCATCGGCCCGTTCCTCGTCTGCCTCGCCGCAGGCATCATGCTGATCTATGCAACTATCGACCTGCCGGCGCTGGGCGATGCGAACTCGCCTGCCAATTCGGGTGTTGGCCTGACCTATCTGCAGATCAACTGGTTCGATACCGGCGTGCCGAACGTGGTGACCTCGGTCCTGGCCAGCTATCGCGGCTTCGATACGCTGGGCGAAACGGCGGTGGTGTTCACGGCGGGTCTGGCCGTCGCCATGCTTCTCGGTTTTGGCGAGCGCTCGCTCGCGCAGACTCTCAAGAATGCGCCGAAGCCGGAGACGCGCAAGGCGCCGGAGAGCAATGACAAGGGGGCGGCAACATGATCCTGCGTGTGATTGCCAAATGCCTCATTCCGCTCATCCTGATCTACGCATTCTATGTACAGTTCCATGGTGAGGTCGGTGCCGGCGGCGCCTTCCAGGCGGGCGTGGTGCTCGCTGTCGCGCTGATCCTCTATTCGATGGTGTTCGGCCTCTCGGCGACGATGCGCGCCATCCCGCCCTGGTTCACCCGGTCGCTCGCGGCCGTCGGTGTACTGATCTATGCGGGCGTCGGCGTCTGGGCGATGTTGCAGGGCGGCAAATACCTTGAGTATCAGGCGCTCTTCGGTGAGCCCCCGGGCGGCCATGACGGCCAGCATGCGGGCATCATCATCATCGAGCTGGGCGTGCTGTTCGCGGTGTCCGGCGCCATGACCACCATCTTCTATGCGCTCGCCGGGCGCGTAGCCGAAATTCGCGACGAGGACTGGTAGAATGTGGGAGTTCATTCTCGAGCGCGCAGGGTATTGGGCCATCATCGGGCTTATGATGATCGGCCTGTTCATCGCGTTTTCCGCCGAGAACCTGATCAAGCGTCTCGTCGGCCTGTCGCTGTTCATGACGACAATCTGCCTGTTCTACGTCACGCTCGGCAAGATCACCGGCGGCACGGCGCCCATCCTGCTGAAGGAAGACATGCCGTATCATGATGCCTCGCATGCGGCTGTGCAGGCGGATGCCGTCCTTGTGGCGGGTGGCGGCGAGCGCGTGGCCGAACTCGTGCACACTTATTCCAACCCCTTGCCTCACGTCCTGATGCTGACGGCCATCGTTGTCGGCGTAGCCACGCTGTCGGTGGGGCTCGCGCTGATCGTCCGGATACGCGAGGCTTACGGGACCATCGAAGCCGATGATGTCCGCGCAATGGATATCGAAGCCGAACTTGCGCAGGAAGCTGAAGCCGAGAAAGACCTCAAAGAGGCCGCGGCATGATCCTCGAAAGTTTGCTTGTCTCGGCGCCGGAATGGGCGATCCGTCATTCTGCCGTTCTGATTCCGGTCATCCCGCTGATCATGGCGCCGATCCTGGCGCTGAGCCCGAGCGGGCGTCTCGCCTGGATCCTGTCCATCGCTGCGACAGCGGCCTCATTCTATTTTGCGCTGCTGTCGCTGGCGATCGTGCAGACAGAGCCGAGCGGCGTGATCGAGTACTGGATCGGTAACTGGACCGCGATCGGTATCGAGTTCCGCGTCGATGCGCTGAACGCCATGGTGTTGCTGATCGTCTCCGGCATGGGTTTCCTCGCCTCAGTATTCGCGTGGCCAACGCTGGTGGCCGAGATCGCGCGGGAAAAGATCGCGCTGTTCCTCTGCGCGTTCCTGCTTTGCTTTGCGGGCCTGTGCGGTGTTGCGGCGACGGGCGATGCGTTCAACCTTTTCGTCTTCCTCGAGATCAGCTCGCTGGCGACCTATTTGCTCGTTGCGATGGGCGCTACGCGGGACCGGCGCGCGCTTCCGGCAGCGTTCGATTACCTGATCATGGGTACGCTCGGCGCGAGCTTCTACATCATCGGCGTCGGCTTCCTGTATGCGGCGACCGGCACGCTCAACATGGCGGAGCTCGCTGCGCAGCTTCCCGCGCTTTCGGGCAACCGGGCCGTGCAGGTGGGCTTTGCCTTCATCATTGTCGGCCTCGGCCTCAAGGCGGCGATGTGGCCGCTGCACCAGTGGCTGCCGAATGCCTATGCCTACAGCCCGAGCTTCGTGACGATGTTCCTCGCGGCCACGGCGACAAAGGTGGCGCTATATGCGCTGATGCGCTGGCTGTTCACGATCTTCCAGCCGGACTATCCTTTCGAGCAGGCCATCTTCCAATGGGTGCTTGCGCCGCTCGGCATCGCGGCGATGGTCTTCTGTTCCTTCCAGGCCGTGTTCCAGACGGATGTGCGCCGGATGCTTGCCTACTCGTCTGTGGCGCAGGTCGGTTACATGATCCTCGGCATTTCGATCGGCACGGCGGCCGGCGTGTCGGCGGGCCTGCTGCACCTCTTCAATCACTCGCTGATGAAGGGCGCGCTGTTCATGGCGGTGGCAGGCATCTGCCTCAACTATAAAGGCACGACGATCCGTGACTTCGCCGGGCTGGGCCGTTCCGCGCCGTTCACGATGTCGGCTTTTGCCATCGCCGGTCTGTCGCTGATTGGCGTTCCGCTGACGGCGGGCTTCATGTCGAAGCTGCAGCTTGGCTACGCCTTGTTCGATTTTGGCTGGTGGTGGGCCGTGCTGCTCGTCGTGTTCTCGAGCTTCCTCGCCGTGTTCTATGTCGGCCGTCTGCTTCAGGCGATCTTCTTCGAAGCGCCGGCCAATCCGCGCGCCACCCGCAAGGAAGCGCCGCTGCTGCTTTTGGTGCCGCTCTGGATCCTGGCGCTTGCCAATATCTTCTTCGGCATCGATGCCAGCTTCCCGGTTGGCCTCGCCAATGATGGCGCAGTGGCCGCCCTTGGACTGGAGGCGTTCCAATGACTCCGGACATGATGATTGCTGCGGCGCTTATCCTGCCGCTGATCATTGCTGCGGGCATCGCGGCTGCGGGCAAGATTCCGAACCTGCGCGAAGGCGTGACCATCGCCGGGTCGATTGGTCTGTTTGCTGTCGTCGTGCAGCTGACCCTGATGGTCTCTGCGGGCGTTCAGCCGCAGCTCTATATCGGCGAGGCCATTCCGGGCCTTGCCTTCGCGTTCAAGCTTGAGCCGGTCGGCGCACTCTTTGCTGTGGTTGCCAGTGGCCTGTGGATCGTGAATTCGTTCTACTCGATTGGCTACATGCGCGGGAACCGCGAGCGCAATCAGACGCGGTTCTATATCTGCTTCGCGATTGCGATCTGCGGCGCGATGGGTGTGGCGATGGCGGGCAACCTGTTCACGCTCTTCATCTTCTACGAAGTGCTGACCCTGTCGACCTATCCGCTGGTCGCGCACAAAGGCGATGCGGCAGCCCAGCGCGGCGCGCGGATTTATTTGCTGACCCTGCTTGGCACCTCGATCGGCTTCCTGCTGACGGCCGTGATGTGGACCTGGGTGCTGGCAGGCCAGAACCTCGATTTTGTCGCGGGCGGATTGCTCAAGGATGCCAACCTCTCGCCAGTCGTTGCCAGCTCCCTGCTGCTGTTGTTTGTGTTCGGCATCGGCAAGGCGGCAATGATGCCTTTCCATTTCTGGCTCCCGAACGCGATGGTCGCGCCCACGCCAGTCTCAGCGCTGCTGCATGCAGTAGCGGTCGTGAAGGCCGGTGTCTTCGCGGTGATGAAGATATCACTCTACATCTTCGGCGACGAACTTCTTCAGGCAACGCCCTCGCGGGACTTCCTGCTGTTTGTTGCCTGCGGCACGATTATCCTCGCTTCGCTGATCGCGATGACCAAGGATAACCTGAAGGCGCGGCTAGCCTATTCGACCATTGCGCAGCTGGCCTACGTGACGCTTGGCGCGCTGCTGGCCGACAGGGCAGGGGTGCTTGGCGGAACCTTGCAGATCGCGGCGCACGCTGCGGGCAAGATGACCCTCTTCATGTGCGCAGGGGCCATCTATGTGGCGACCGGCCTCACGAATGTGTCGGACATGAAGGGGCTCGGCCGGAAGATGCCGATCATCTTCATCGCCTTCTTCATCGCCTCGCTGTCGATCATCGGCATTCCGCCGCTCGCCGGCGACTGGCCGAAGTACGAATTGATGCAGGGCGCCATCGACAGCAGCTATGACTGGATTCCGATTGTCCTGATCATCTCGTCCATCCTGAACATCGCCTACCTGCTGCCGATCCCGATCCTCGCACTGATGCCGCCGCCGGGCACAAAGCCGCCCAAGGAGTTCAAACGGCCGGGGGGCGCACCGTGGCTTACCGTGGCGGCGCCGGTGTTCACGGCCGGGCTCTGCTTCGTGCTGTTCTTCACGGTTGATTCGATCGGAGACTTCCTGGCCCCGGCCTTCGCGACCGTGGACATCGATCCTGAGGTGAACATCCCATGACCGACGAAACACCGACGGGCCGAGACTCCTCCGGCCGCTTCATCAAGCAGGCCGCCGAGAAGGTGAATGCGATGAGCCGCACTACCAATGAGGGCGTGCATCCCATGGCGAAGGTGTTGTTTGGTTGGACCGAGACCAAGGGCATTGGCGCGATCCTGTTCTGGGTCTTCGCGATTCTCTCCCTTGTGCTGGTCGGCATCGATGTCGTGATCGACCGGCATGAGAGTGTCAGCTTTGCCAACTCGGTTGGCTTCTATGGCATCTGGGGCTTCCTTTCCTTCTCCTTCGTTGTGCTGATGGGCTGGCCGCTCGGCCAGCTGCTGCGCCGCGACGAGAATTACTACGGCGATGCCGGCGGGCCGCCGGATGATGTTGACCCGGCGCTTGAAGATGACGGCCCGGGCCGCTCCTCCCATCACAATGGAGGCGCGTGATGCCGGCATTCCTGACTGATCTGAACCCCGGCTGGCTGCTCATCCTCGCAGGCATCGTCGCCGTGTTCGTGCAGATGCGCCAGATTCGGCAAGCCATCTGCGTTGTTGCGCCGATCATCGGCATCCTTCTGCTCGTGACGGCGCAGCACGGCGTTGATCATATGACCTTCAACGCGCTCGGCATCGAACTCTCCTTCTACCGGGTCGACAGCCTGAACTTCATCTTCGGCCTCGCCTTCCTCATCGCGGCGCTGCTGAACAGCATTTATGCGCTGCATACGGACAATCGTGTCCAGGACGGTATGGCGCTCGCCTATGCCGGCTCGGCTGTTGCGGCGACGTTTGCCGGCGACCTGATGACCCTGTTCATCTTCTGGGAAATCACGGCGATCACCTCGGTCTTCATGGTGCTGCAGGCGGGGACGCGGGCCGCGTACTTTGCGTCGATGCGCTACCTCGGCATCCAGATCCTCTCCGGCGTGCTGCTACTCGATGGCATCGCCTATGTCTGGCATACCAACGGAAGCCTGTCGCTGCAGGCCTTCACCGATTTCAACCAGCCCGGCGCGCTGATCATCTTCATCGCATTCGGCATCAAGTCCGCATTCCCGTTCCTGCATAACTGGTTGCAGGATGCTTATCCGAAGGCGTCCGTCGTCGGTGCCGTCGTCCTTTCAGCTTTCACCACGAAACTTGCGGTCTATGCTTTCGCGCGCTTCTTCCCGGGCTTCGAGGCGCTGATCTGGATCGGCGCGATCATGACCTGCTTCCCGGTCTTCTTCGCCGTGATCGAGAACGACCTGCGCAAGGTTCTGGCATATTCGACCAACAACCAGATCGGCTTCATGATCTGCGCAGTCGGCATAGGTACGCCGCTCGCAATCAATGGCGCAGTCGCGCACGCTTTCGCGGACATACTCTTCAAGGGCCTCCTGTTCATGAGCATGGGCGCCGTGCTCTACCGGACGGGCACCACCAAGGCGAACGAACTTGGCGGGCTTTATCGCTCGATGCCCTGGACGGCGCTTTTCTGCCTTATCGGCGCGATCTCGATTTCCGCTATGCCGCTCTTCTCGGCATTCGTGACCAAGTCGATGATCCTCAGCGCAGCGGCTTATGCGGCGCCGACGGTGGTCTGGCTGATGCTGCTGTTCGCGTCCGCCGGTGTGCTCGAGCACTCGGGCATCAAGATTCCGTACTTCGCCTTCTTCGGCCATGACAGCGGCAAGCGGGTGAAAGAAGCGCCGTTCAACATGCTGCTCGCTATGGGCATGGCGGCCTTCCTGTGTATCGCCATCGGCCTGCCGGCGATCGTGCCCGGGTTCGGCTATGAGTGGCTCTACAGCCTCCTGCCTTATCCGATCGAGGCAGCGAGCTATCAGCCGTTCACGGTCGATCACATCCTGACGCAGCTGCAGCTGCTGGCACTGGCCACGTTCGCTTTCATCCTGCTGAAACGGATCGGCCTCTATCCGCCGGAGAAGCCGGGCGTGATCCTCGATACAGACTGGGTTTATCGCAGGGCCGGGTTCGGTGTGGTGCGCTGGATCGATACCGTTTGGGCCAAGCTTGGACCGGCATTGACCAGCATCTTCCGGGGCGTCTCAAGCCGGGCCTATGACCAGCTTGCCGACACGTTCAGTCCGCGCGGCGTGCTGGCCCGCAATGCGGCTTCGGGCGGGATGGCGATCTGGACCACAGTGATTCTCGCGCTTGTGCTGCTGGTTTCCTACCTGACGAGCTGAAAAATCCCGGTGTTTCCGGGTGACAAATTTCCGCCATATTGGGACGGGACACGGGACGGGTGGTTAGCCCTGTCACGTACAACTCCAAGTGTTGTCATTTGGCGCGGCCGGCCCTTGCTGGAGGGGCAAGACATGGATGCGCGCGACGAGATGATCGATCACGGCGGACTGAATGTAGCTTTCGCGACCGGGATCGTCTCGGCCTATGTTCGCAACAATACTTTGAATACAAACGAGTTGCCTGAGCTGATCCGCAGTGTGCATGCGACCCTGGTGGGCCTGTCGAAAGGCTCAACCGGGGCGCAGGAACCGCTCAAGCCTGCCGTGCCGGTGAAAAAGTCGATCTACAAGGACCACATCGTCTGCCTTGAAGACGGCCTGAAATTCAAATCCCTGAAGCGCCACCTGCGGTCCAAATATGGTCTGTCGCCGGATGATTACCGGCTCAAATGGGGCCTTCCGGCAGATTATCCGATGGTTGCACCCGGATATTCCGAGAAACGCTCGAAACTGGCCAAGAAAATGGGCCTCGGGCGTACAGCAAAGGAAGACTAGCGCAGTAAAAGCGCGATTGTTCCGGATACGGAATGAAGTGTTCCGCTCCAAAGTTATTAACGAAATGCTTCAAAGACTCTTGATCCGCGAGTCCACTCGCGCAATAGGTGATTCTTGCGAATCACCACGGGGGTGGCGACTTCATGTCTGACAAACAGATCTTCTCCGGCGTTACGGAGGCCCAGCGCCTTCTGATCGCCCATTGGGTAGAGTGCCGCGACAGCTCGGGCCGTGTTGCGCGCGAGTCCATTGATCCCGGTACGGTGCGCTCGACGCTGGCCTGCCTGTCAATTGTCGAGATGGATGAGATGGGTGCGGGGCGGTTCCGCATCGCAGGATCGCGCCTTCGCGATATCTTCGGATTTGATGTACGCGGCCGGCATGTTGCCGAAATCGCCGGAACGCATGGCGAGTGCTATGCGCTCGGCCTGTCAGCGGCGATCGAGCGCGGCCTTCCTGTGGGTGGGTTGATGGAATCCGGCTCGCGCCTCCATGCCTGGCTGCGCCTTCCGCTTGCGGATGATCATGGCCAGCAAACGCAGGTGCTCTGCCATGACGAGCTCATCGCTTCGCGCCGCGTGATCGTTCCGTCGCCTGCCGATACCTCGCGCTTTGCCGCCTGAGCGGCGGCCTCGGGCCTACTTTCTGGTTCGCGCCTCGTCCGTACCCTGACGGGCCAGGGCGTCCGCCCGTTCATTGCCCTCGTCGCCGGCATGGCCCTTCACCCAGACCCATTTGATCTCGTGGCGGGCGCAGGCTTCTTCCATCGCCATCCACAAGTCCTGGTTCTTCACCGGCTTCTTGTCGGCCGTCTTCCAGCCATTGCGCTTCCAGCCCTTGATCCATTTGGTCAGGCCATCTTTCACATAGGTGGAATCGACATTGAGCGTGACCTTTGACGGGCGCTTCAGCGCGTTCAGCGCTTCGATGACGGCCATCATTTCCATCCGGTTATTGGTCGTTGCCGGATCTCCGCCGAAGAGTTCCTTCTCGTGGCCGTTCCAGCGGATGAGGGCGCCCCAGCCGCCGGGGCCGGGATTGCCGCTGCAGGCGCCGTCCGTCCAGATTTCGATAACGTCTGTCATGCAAGGCGGGGTGGCCCGCTTCGCCGGAGGCGTCAAGCGCTTCAGAAGATGCTGACATCCATCTCGGTCAGCTGCCGCGCCGGTGCGATGATCCGGTGAATCAGGAAGCCGCAGAAGGCGCCAGCAAGGCCGCCAATGCAGAGACCCGTGACAAGGGCGCCGGCGGCTGCGCCCGCGCCGCCAAACAAGCCGAACGCAAACGTTGTTCCGCCCACCAGTATGCCGCCCCAGACCGCGCCCCAGCGCAGATAGGGACGCAGCGCCGTGATGCCCCGGTGGGGCAGCCTGCCGACGGACAGGCCGAGCGCGAGTGCGGCGGCGGGCACGGTGATGAAGAACAGGAAGAAGTTCAGCGAGGATAGCTGCAACGCCATCTCCACCCCGCCCATGAATCCACGCTGCCCGACCGCAATGCCGTTCCAGCCGAGGATGCCGAACGCGAGCTCCATGAGGCCCATGATGAGGAAGCCCATGAGCGTCACGCTCAGGCAGGCGGCGAAGGATGCGACGATCAGGGCCATCCGCACCCGCTTGACGCGCCGTGGGCGCGGCGAGGTCGCGTACAGTGGCAGCGTTTCGGATGAGCCAGCTTCGTCGATCAACTTCGTACTAGTCCAGCGCCTGAGCCAAAGCGTTCAAAATGGGTTCCAGATCCCGAAAATGAAGCTTGTCGTAAGGCATGGTAATGACGACGGAGAGCGACCCCGAATCCACGCGTCGGCAAGCCACCGTACGCACTACATCCCCGTCGTCTTTTGCCTTTCCAAACCATTCGCCCGGAAGCCCCGGGGGCACGTCAATCGGATTCTGTAGATTCATGTCGATGACGACGTCGCAGTCACCCCCGACATCATACACGATTTCGATATCAATCTTGGGGAATACCGGCAGCCAGCGCGTCAGAAACGGCTTGCCGTCACGTGTCACCGCGTACCAGAGATACCCGTCGTCTGGGAGTTGGAGCTCCTCATTGAGGCCCGGGATCGTGATGGTTCGGGCTGCGGCGCTGCGGTCGCCCCTGATGTATGTCGACGGGTAGGTGAGGCTTTTGATGCCGGGGTCTGGCTGTGTGTTGACGGCCATGTTGGCCGCTTCGGCGATCCGCGTTTCGGTGAACTGCCGTATCGCGTCTTCCGGCGCCACATTCAGCGCTCCCAGGGTTTCGCCTTCCTCCGGGCTCAGGCCGAGCGCTTCAAACGACATGACATGCGAGATGTAGAGGAAGTGGTTGGCCTCAATTTCCCGGCAAGCGGAAACTGTTGGGATCGCCTGGCGAGTTGTCGGGTGAACAGCTTCCCTCTGGCGCAAAGTCCAATCATTCCCCCAGAACGATGCATTCCGGGTCCAGCGCTGTTCCGATACAGCGTCTGCGGCTATGTCTTCACAGGTGTTGTTTCCGTCTGTTCGGTCGATCGCGATGGTCGTCCGGCTCAGGAAAACATCGCCGCGCGTATCGTAGACATTGATGATGTCACGATAGTCGCTGGTCTCGGGAGAGCCATCCCAATATCCCAGAATTTGGTAGCGGCGGTTCTCCACAGCCGGAGCGTCAAACAATAGCCCCAGCATTGGCAGAGTCGCGACACCGGAGGTCAATTCTTCCGGTTGAACCTCTTGTGCCAACGCCACCGGTGTACACCAAAACAAGTTAACACAGGCGGCCACGCCGCACCGTTTCAGGGCTTCAAGCAATCAAAGTCTCCCATCCGTTGGGGTTAGGCCCCGTAGCCTTCTGCGCTGTCCATTCGCAGATGGAACGCGAGGCGGGCGGCATATTCAAGGGGGTTCTTAGGCCGGACGAGGGCACCGGCGGGTGTCGAGGTCCAGTCGACGAAGCGCGTCAGGAAGAAGCGCATCGCTGCGCCGAGGCAGAGCGCGGGCAGGGCCGCGCGCTCGTCTGCTGTCAGCAACCGGACGGACTGGTATCCGGCAATCAGCGCGGCACCCTTCGAAAAATTGTACTCGAGCCGCGAGGCGTCGCTGGCATTGCCGTCATCGAAGGCCCAGGCGTTCAGGCATACGGCGAGGTCATAAGCGAGCGCATCGGTGCAAGCGAAATAGAAGTCGATCGCGCCGGAGAAGCGGTCACCGAGGAAGAAGGCATTGTCGGGGAAGAGGTCAGCGTGAATGGTGCCGCGGGGGAGCTGTCCGCTGAAGGCACGGGCATCCCTTATCTTCGCAAAGGCGTCTTCGACGGTGGCAGCCAGGCCTTGCTGCAACTCGTCTGCGGCCTCGGTGCGCCCGGCCCAGAGCGGCGCCCAGCCTTTTGGCCCGAGGGCGTTCTCCCGGGTCAGGGTAAAGTCGGCGAGGGCGAGGTGCATCTTGGCGAGCCCCTCTCCCAGCGCGCGGCACTGGCGCACGTTCGGCGGGCGCGGTGAGAGCCCCTCCAGGAAGGTGACGATTACCGCAGGCCGTCCTGCCAGGGTGCGCAAGGCGCCGCCGTCGCGGCCCATCACGGGCTCGGGGCAGGGATATCCCTTTGCCGCAAGGTGCTGCTTCAGGCCGATGAAGAAGGGAAGCTCTGCCGCGTTCACCCGCTTCTCGAACAGCGTAAGGATGAACCGGCCTTTCTCTGTTTCCAGATAGTAGTTCGAATTCTCCACGCCCTCGGCGATGCCCTTGAAGGCAAGGGCCGCGCCGAGATCATACTCAGCCAGGAAGGCCGCGAGCGCCTCGTCAGAAACTTGCGTGTAAACCGCCATCGGCGGGGGACTTACGCCGTCTTGGCGAGCATGTCACGTTGCAGCGTCTTGCCGGCCAGCAGGTAATGGATGGCCGCCCAGCCATAGAGCGTGGCGAACACGAGGATTGCCCATTGCAATCCGCGTGCGTTTGCGTCGCTGCACGCAGCAACCTGCTCAGCGGCCAATTCGGCGGTCACCTTGCAGGCGTCCAGCGTGAGGCCGAGGCCGTGACCATCGAGGATAATCGCCTTGAACACACTCGACATGATGCCCGCTAGGGTCGGGCCAAGTCCGATGCCTATCAGGTTCACGACGAAAAGAGTGATTGCCACTGAGGTTGCGCGAGTACGGCTGTCCACCACGCCGGCCGAGACCGTGTACATCGGCCCGAGATAGAAATAGTGCAGCGTCGCTGCCAGCATCAGGGGCGGGATCATCAGCGGGATCGTGGGGCTGAGGTAACCGAGCCAGTAGAGCGGCACGGAAAGACCCATTCCGAGCGCGGGCATCCACGAAAGCGCTTTCGGGAAACGCTTCGACAGCCGGTCAGCGAGGAAGCCAGAGAGGAACACGCCCAGCGCCGCCATCAGGCCAAGCACGAGCGAGAAGATGAGCGCCGCTTCGCTGAGGGTAAGCTTGTGCGTCCGCATCAGGAATGACGTCGAGAAGGCCGCCATGCCGTAGCCGGCAAAGGAGGCGATCGCAGCGCCGAGAACGACGTGCACATAGGTCGGCTTCCGGCTCAACGTCTTAAGGGCCGTGCCGAAGCTTTCGCGTTCCAGCTTTTGCGCATTCGGCGGATCCGAGTAACCGCGCGGCGGTTCCTTGACCGTCAAACCGATGATGATCGCAAAAATCACGCCGGGCAGGCCCACGGCAACGAAGGCAATCCGCCAGCCTTCGACCTTCTCCCATTCGATCAGGTCCTGCGCCCAGGTCATGCCAAGGCTGCCGAGCAGCGCATGGACATTGTGGCCGGTGACGTAATCATTGATCGGGCCGCCGGCGAGACCGGCGAGCATGCCGCCAAGCGGAACACCAAGGGCGTAGATCGAGGCTGCTGTCGCGCGGCTAGTCGGCTTGAAGTAATCCGCGATGACTGACTGCGCCGGCGGCGTACAGCCGGCCTCGCCGACGCCGACCAGCAAGCGGAATACGAACAGTGTCATGAAGCTTACCGCAAAGCCGCAGAGAACAGTCATGAGGCTCCACAGGGCGAGCGACACAACAATGATCTTCATCCGGCTGTAGCGCTCGGCGAAGCGCGCAATAGGAATGCCCAGCGTGGTGTAGAAGATCGCGAAGGCGAGGCCGCCCAGCACCCCCATGTGCCAGTCTTCGAGCTTGAGGCTCTCCTTCATCGGCTCCGTGAGGATGTTGAAGATCGAGCGATCAATGAAGTTGAAGATGTAGACGAGCAGGAGCGAGCCGAGCACATAGGCGCGGTACTCTTTTGTTCCGTACCCGGTCAAATATCCCGGGTCATTGGAAGAGCTTGTCTGGCTAGGGGTGGCGGCGTCGGTCATTCGGGTCTCCACGACAGTCAGGCAAAGGGTAGGGCGAAATCAGGTGGCGGGGCTCCAGCGGTCCTTCTGGTAGGTGCGGGCGGCGAGGAAGTAGAAGGCGGCAGCGACTACGAAGAACATGACGGTTGCGACCATCGACTGGCGCAAGCCTTCGGCATAGGCGGAGCAGAGCGCCGGGCCAGTCTCGCCAAGCTCGGCAATGCGTCCGGCGCAGAGGCCGGGATTGAAGGTCGCAAACGCTTCTTCAAGACCAGCCTTCTTGACGATGCCGCCCATGAAGGCGCTGCTCATCATGCCGGTGAACAGCGGGCCGATGCCGTTGCCGATCAGGCTGATAATCAGCAGCATGACCGATACAGTGGTGGCGCGTGAGCGCGGGCTGACGATGGAGGTGGATACTGTGTACTGAGCACCAAGGTAAGCGTAGTGCGCAATCGCGGCGATCACCCACATCCAGAAAGCCAAGGTGAGTGTCGGGCTTAGGAAAGCGAGCACATAGGCCGGAATGGCAATCAGCAGGCCGACGCCCGGCAGCCAGGCGGCAACCGACGGGAAACGCGGCGAGAGTTTCTCGGACAGGAAGCCGCCGAGGAATGTGCCGAAGGCCGCGACGGCAGCGAGCGGCGCGCCATAGTTGATGGCGGCTTCGGCGACGCTGACCCCGTGCACGCGCATCAGGAACGGCGCCTGGAAGCTGATCAGGCCGTAGCCGACAAAGGCTACGAAGGCCGCCCCAATGGAAATTGTCCAGAAGGTCGGCTTGTTTCCGAACTCCTTGAAGGCTTCGAAGAAGCCAGCCTTCTCGATCTTGACGGCTTCCTTCGGATCAGAATAGCCCCGCGGCGGCTCGCGCACGGTGAGCCAGAGGACAAGCGCAACGAGAATGCCCGGAACGCCGACAATGACGAAGACGAGGCGCCATCCTTCCACGTCCGCCCAGTTCACGCCGGAGAACAGGAAACCGAGGCCGATGGCTTCCATCCAGCCACCGAAGGTTTCGCCCTTGAGGCTTGCCAGTTGGCCGCCGAAAAGCTGGGCCATGACGCCGCCGATGGTGACACCCATCGAATAGATGCCGATAGCATTCGCCCGGCTCTTGGGGGCGTAATAGTCTGTGATGATGGAGTTGGCGGGCGGCGTGCAACCGGCTTCACCGATGGCGACGCCCACCCGGAAAAGGAGCAGCCAGATGAAGCTGGTGGCAAGGCCGCAGAACACGGTCATGAGCGACCAGATGATGACGCAAAGCGCGATGATCATGACCCGGTTCGACCGGTCGGCCCACATCGCAATCGGAATGCCCATGATGGCGTAGAACAAGGCGAAGGGCGGCCCGGTCAGCAGGCCCCATTGGGCATCCGACAAGTTGAAGGTGTTGATGATCGGCTGGGCGACGACCGTGATGACCGTGCGGTCAATGAAGTTCAGCGTGTAGATGAGCGTAAGGGCAACCAGCACATAAGATCGGTAGCCCTTCGTGCCGAAGCCCGTGATATGCCCGTTATCGCTGTCAGCCGTAGCCGCAGTGGCCGCCATTTGAATCTCGCCTCCCAGGAATCGCGCGCTTCTCTGGCGCGCTTGTGTGTGGCGGGACGGTAACCTGCCTGCGTTACCCTGCAAGTGTTATCGTCAGGTCAGGCACCAGTGCGGCCGGATTCGCCCATCACGGGATTGAAACGCGCTTTCGGCTGGCCTAACTGGTTGCTGAAGACGCTAGGAAAGACACGCCGACATGGATCTCTCTCGCAAGATGACCGCCCTCGGATCAATCTGCCGGAAGAGCCTTGTCCATGTCTGCCTCGATCACACTGTCTTCTCTGACCTACACCCTGCCTGACGGCCGGGTTCTTTTTTCAGACCTCAATTTCAGTTTCAATCAGGAACGAACCGGGATCGCCGGCCGGAATGGCATCGGCAAGACCACACTGCTGCGCCTGATTGGCGGCGAGTTGGCGCCATCGGCGGGGCGGGTGACGATCAGCGGATCGGTTGGCGTGCTGCGACAGCTGCAGGCTCCGCCGGATGGCATGACGCTGGCCGATCTGTTCGGGGTGCGCGGTGCGCTCGCTTTGCTGCGCAAGGCTGAGGCCGGCAACGCCTCGGAAGCGGACTTCGCCGAAGCGGACTGGACGCTTGAAGCCCGCCTTGCCGAAAGCTTCGGCCGGGCGGGGCTCGACGCTGAGCCAGACACGCCGCTTTCCGCCTTGTCGGGCGGGCAGCGGACCCGCGCGGCGCTCGCTGCTTTGCTCTTCGAGGCGCCAGACTTCCTGTTGTTGGACGAGCCGACGAACAATCTCGACCGTGAAGGACGAGACCTTGTCGCTCGGCTATTGGCCGGCTGGCGCGGCGGCGCGCTTGTGGTCAGCCATGACCGGGATCTGCTCGAACAGATGGATGCCATCGTCGAATTCACCGCGCAGGGGGCTGCGCGCTACGGCGGCGGCTGGAGCGCCTTCGAGGCACGCAAGGCACTCGAACTGGAAGCTGCGCGCCGCGACCTGGCCGAAGCAGAACGCGAGATCGACCTGACGCGCGAGAAGACACAGCTCGCCGCTGAGAGAAAAGCGCGCAAGGACGGTGCCGGGAAGCGCAAGGCGGCGCGCGGCGGGGCGCCGCGCATTCTTTTGGGCGCCATGAAGCGGCGCGCCGAGGTTTCCAGCGGGGATCTTCAGAGGCTCGCCGAACGCCAGGTGGCGGAGGCCGAAGCCGATGCGGCAGCGGCACGGGAAAAAATCGAAGTGCTGGAGAAGGTCGCCGTGCGCCTGCCACCATGCGGCCTGCCTCCGGGCAGGATGGTCATGACGCTGGCCGGTGTGAGCGCGGGATACGAGCCGGGGCAGGCCGTGCTTTGCAATGTGTCATTCGAGGTGCGCGGCGCCGAGCGGATCGCGCTCTCCGGTACGAACGGATCCGGCAAGTCGACTCTGCTTAAAGTGATCACAGGAGCGCTTGCCCCTTCGGCGGGCGAAGCGCGCGTGCATGTCCCATTCGTGATGCTCGATCAGGAGGTGAGCCTGCTCGATCCGGCAGATACAATCCTGGGCAATTTCCGGCGCCTCAATCCGCAGGCTGATGAAAATGCGTGCCGGGCTGCGCTAGCACGGTTCCGTTTCCGCGCAGATGCGGCCTTGCAGACGGTGTCTACGCTAAGCGGCGGTGAACGCCTGCGCGCCGGTCTCGCCTGCGTGCTGGCCGGTGCGGTGCCGCCGCAACTTCTGATTCTCGATGAGCCGACAAACCATCTCGACATTGGGTCACTCGAGGCGGTGGAGGCGGGCCTCGTCGCTTATGACGGAGCGCTGCTTGTGGTCAGCCACGACGTCGCTTTTCTGGAGCGTGTGGGTACAACCCGGAGGATAGAGGTCAGATCAGGCCGGACGAGCGAAAGCTGACCACGCCCGATGTGCCAACGATCAGATGATCGTGCACGGAGATATCGAAGGGTTGCAGCACGTCGATGATTTCGCGCGTGATGTCGATATCGGCGCGGGAGGGCTTGGGATCGCCGGACGGGTGGTTGTGGACGAGGATGAGGCTCGAGCATTGCACTTCCAAGGCACGCCTGGCGATTTCGCGCGGATAAACCGGCGCATGGTCCACCGTGCCACGTCCCATGATCTCGTCGATGATCAGCTGGTTCTTCCGGTCGAGGAACAATACGCGGAATTGTTCCCGTGCCTCGTGCTGGATTTCCCGGCGGACATATTCTGTCAGCGCGGTCCAGGACGAGATGACTTCGCGCTTGCCGATCTCCTCGCGTGCGGCACGTGAGTTGAGCTCGGCAATCGCCTTGATATAGGCGGCTACGGTCTCGCCTACGCCGTCGACCTTGACGAGATCGTCTGCAGGCGCCGCGAGGATGGCTGACAGGCTTTTGAATCTTGCCTGCAGGGCCTTCGCGATGGGCTTTACATCCCGGCGCGGAATGAAGGCCATCAGCAGGACTTCGAGCACTTCATAATCGTCCAGTGCCCCTGCGCCGCGCTTCAGCAGCTTGCTGCGCAGGCGCTCGCGGTGGCCTGTCCAGTGCGGCGGCTCTTCGGCCTCGCTCATGAACCCAGCGCAGCCTTGTGAAGCCGCTTCAGTTCTTCCAGAACGAGCCTGCGGTCATAGCCTTGATAGGGATCGGGCGCGGACTTCTGGATTTTCACATAGGGATGGTCCAGCTTCGCAGCGAATTTGCCATCAGGGCCGACGGCGAAGATCGTGGGGTACTTCTCCTGGAAATAGGCTCCTGCATTTGCCGATGCCACAACATCCTCCGCGCCCGGAGCGTAATCGTCCTCGATATGGACGACCACATAATTGTCCGCGAGGTAAGTGACGAGGTTTAGCGCTGCCTTGCTGACATCCCCGCGCTTGTCCTTGCTGAGGCGATCATAGCGCCCCGTTGTGCCCTTGAGGTGCGCGTCGAAGGCCCGGCACCACCCGCACCACTCGGCGCCGATGATGACCAGAAGGGCCTTCTTCTCGGTCCGCGCCTGATCCAGCGCTGCTTTGTAGAGGTCCAGTTGGTTGGAGCACTCGTCATAGGTAATCGCGCGTCCGTCTCTACAGGCTGGGTCGAGCGAGAGCGGATAGGACACGATCCCTGCGGCGGCAGCGACGATATCGGATTGCGGGATGGCAGGCGCGTCGGCTTTGCCGGTGCAGGCCGCAGTCAGCAGCACGCAGGCTGCAACGGCCGCCAGCCTCATCCGCGCTGGACCTTGAAAGGTTCGTGCCAGCCCTTGGGGGAGGCGGAGAATATTTCGACGCCGGTTTCGGTGACGCCCACCGAATGCTCGAACTGGGCCGAGAGTTGGCGGTCGCGGGTGACCGCGGTCCAACCGTCCGGAAGGATTGCTGCGTCCTTGCGGCCAAGGTTCAGCATTGGCTCGATGGTGAAGAACATGCCGGGTTTGAGCTCGGGGCCTGTTCCGTAGGCGGAGGAATGCACGACATTCGGCTCGTCATGGAAGAGACGCCCGAGGCCATGGCCACAGAACTCGTCGACCACTGAAACCCGGTTCAGGCGGGCGACTTCGCTGATCGCGCCGCCAATATCCCCAAACCGGTTACCGGGCTTCACCTGTGCAATGCCGGCCATCAAGGCCTCGTAGGTGACTTCCATCAGCCGCTCAGCTTTGCGCTTGACGTCACCGACGCCGTACATGCGGCTATGGTCGCCGTGCCAGCCATCCAGGATAAGGGTCACGTCGATGTTCGCGATGTCGCCATCCTTCAGCGGCTTGGCGCCGGGGATGCCATGGCAGATGACGTGGTTGACCGAGATACAGGAGGCGTGCCGGTAACCGCGGTAGCCGATCGTGGCAGACGTGGCGCCGTGATCGTGCACGAATTCATAGACGAGGCGGTCGAGATACGCTGATGTCACGCCGGGCTTTACCTCGGGCACCAGCATGTCGAGGCATTCGGCCACAAGCCGTCCGGCGCGGCGCATGCCTTCGAAGCCCTCGGGGCCATGGATGCGGATTTCGCCGTTGCGGACGGGCAGGAGAAGGTCGGTGTTGGTCATCTGCCCAATATCGCAGCGCAACCCCTAAAATTCTACCCCCCAATTGGCTCTTTCTCCCGCTGGAGCGGCGTGGCAGAGGGGAGGGCATGACAAGCCAACCTACAGCTGCCGTCCTCCTGATCGGGGACGAACTCCTTTCGGGCCGCACGCGGGATATCAACCTGCAGCAGGTCGCCCAGTATCTGGAGCCGCTCGGCATCCCGGTCATGGAATGCCGGACCGTGCCGGACATCCAGGATGAGATCGTCGCTGCGGTGAACGCCCTGCGGGCGAAGTATACCTATGTTTTTACGACGGGCGGCATTGGCCCGACCCATGACGACATTACAGCGGATGCCATTGCGGCGGCCTTCGGCGTCGGCATATCGGAACATCCGGATGCGCTCCGCGATATGGCCGCGCGCTACGCCGCCATGAACACCGAGTTCACCGCGCCGCGCCGCCGGATGGCGCGCGTGCCGCACGGGGCGAGCCTTGTGGCAAACCCTGTTTCCGGTGCGCCGGGTTTTCAGATGGAAAACGTTTTCACGCTGGCGGGCGTTCCCCAGATTGCGCGCGCAATGCTGGAAGACATTGGGCCGAGGCTTAAGACCGGCGCAGTGGTGCACAAGGTGACGGTCAAGGGGAAGGGGCTGCGCGAGGGCGACCTCGCCGTGAAGCTGGGCGAGATCGCGGCGGCGGCGACCGGCGTGTCGGTCGGCTCCTATCCCTGGTACCGGGCAACCGATGATCACGGCGTTGCGCTGGTTGCGCGCTCGGTGGATGCAGGGGCGCTCTCAGCGGTGCGGGCCCAGCTCGAAGCACTCGCCGAATCCCTCGGCGTCAAACCGGAAATCGAAGCATGAGCCTGATCACGCGCACACCCGTCCTCTGGACCCTCTTTGTGCTGACGGTTGGCATCACGCTTGCCTTTGGCGCGCTGGCGCCGATGGTGGGCGGCCAGTTCCTCGATATGGTCTCCGTTCCCGCCGAAACCCGCGCCGTATTCGGTGCGATGACGCCCAGCGAGCGCAGCGCGCACTTCTGGATCACGGTCCTGATGGATACGGCCTATCCTCTATGCTTTGGCCTGTTCTTCGCGGGCATGGCGTGGCGCTTCTTCGGCAAGTTCGGACCCGTCGCGGCGATCCCGGGATTTGCGGTGCTGATCGTGGACCTGACCGAGAACACGCTTCAGGCGATCACGCTGTCCGGCTCCGCTTACCTGCTCGAGCCCAAGGCTTGGATTTCGCCGCTCAAGATGAACCTGTTCTATCTGGCTGCCCTCATCGCCCTCGTCGCCTCCGGCATTGCGATCTACCGGCTGGTCTCGAAGAAGAAGGCCTGAGGCCTCCGTTACGTCAGGCTTGGCGCCGGGCGCCTCGCGGCAGTATCAAGGCGGAGAAGAAACCCGCAGGGAGTAGCCGCCATGTCCGAACCGATCGTCCTCGTCGAGCGCCACGGCGCCGTTGCCCTCGTCACCCTGAACCGGCCCGACGCTCTGAACGCACTGAACCGCGCCTTGCGCGCCGAGATCGTGCGCGTGTTCACCGAGCTGAAGGATGACAAAGACATCCGGGCCGTTGTGCTGACCGGCGCTGGCCGCGCCTTCACCGCGGGCATCGACCTGAAAGAGGCCGGCCAGACCGGCTTCGCGCTTGGCGCCGACGAAGACTCCAAGGCGATCAACATGGCCGCCGCGCTGGAGGCTTATCCCTGGCCGATCATCGGAGCCATCAACGGTTTTGCGATCACTGGAGGGTTCGAGCTCGCCCTAATGTGCGACGTGCTGCTCGCCTCCGAGAATGCCAAGTTCGCCGACACGCATGCCCGCGTCGGCATCGTGCCGGGCTGGGGCCTGTCACAGAAGCTTTCACGTCTGATCGGCATCAGCCGTGCCAAGGAACTTTCCTTCACCGGCAACTTCATCGACGCGCACACCTCCGAGAAGTGGGGCCTCGTCAACCGCGTCTACCCGGCGGCGGAGCTTGTTCCGGCGGCGCTGAAGCTTGCGACCGAAATGACGGGCACGCAGCCCGTGCTGCTGAAGAAGTACAAGGCGCTGATCGATGACGGCTTCGCCATAGAGTTCGGCAAGGCCATGAAGGAAGAAGTGAAACGCTCGATCGAGCATTCCGCGTCGGTATCAGCCGAAAGCGTGGAAGAGGCTCGGAAGCAGGTAACGGCGCGAGGCAGGGATCAGCAGGGGTAGGCTTCAAGCTGCAAACGCGAACGCGTCCATCCTCAGTACACTGAATGTCAGTGACTGGTGCAGCGGCGTTGCCTTGAGACCTCCTGCACCAAGCGCGACTAACAGCGGCAGGAAATGTTCCTCCGTGGGATGGTTACGCGCTGCGAAGGGCGCAAGGCGGCGATATTCCAGCAGATCCTCGATCCGCTCCTCGGCGAGCGCCGCAGAGACCCAGTCTGCGAAAGCGTTTACCCAGTCCGGCGCCTCGTTCGGGCCGCGCCAGGCGACGCTGCGCAGGTCATGCGTGAAGCTGCCGCTGCCGAGGATCAGCACGCCTTCATCCGCCAGTGACCCGAGCGCCTTGCCGAGCCGGTAATGATGCGCCGGACCAAGGTGTGTCTGCACCGAGAGCTGCAGCACCGGAATGTCGTTCGCCGGATACATAAGCTTCAGCGGCACCCACGCGCCATGGTCAAGGCCGCGGGCCGTGTCGATACCCGCGGGCAGGCCGGCAGCGAGGATCAGCTGCGCAATCCGCTTTGCCAGCGCCGCATCGCCCGGCGCGAGATAGCGCTGGTCAAACAGGATTTGCGGAAAGCCGCCGAAATCATGGATCGTCTCGTTCACCGCGACGGCGTTTACGGCCGGGATGTTGGTTTCCCAATGGGCGGAAACGACCAGGATTGCCTTTGGGCGCGGCAGGGTTTGGCCAAGCCCGACGAGGAAATCCCGCGCGGGCACATCATCGAAAAGGAGGGTCGGCGAGCCGTGCGATACGAATATGGGCGCCATCATCGGGCAAAGCTCCTCCAGTATTTGCGTTCTGGACTCATTTAGGAAGTTACTGATCGGTATGTCAGTCCGTCCGGCGGGTAACACCTATGCCGCAACGGCATGGCGGTCTCGAGTGTTGCGCGAAGGCGCCTCGCGGGCCTATCACCGTGCCAGCAAAAACGAGGGAGACCACCATGCGCGATGTCGTGATCTGTGAGCCTGTCCGGACAGCCGTTGGCGGCTTTGGTGGCTCTTACAAGGATGTCCATGCTCATGTGCTGGGCGCCACCGTTGTCGAGGGCCTGCTGGCCCGCACCGGCCTTGCAAAGGACAAGGTCGACGATGTGATCTTCGCGCAGTGCTATCCGTCGATGGATGCGCCGGCGCTCGGCCGCGTGGTGGCCCTCGATGCGGGCCTGCCGATCGAGACGGGCGGTATGCAGATCGACCGGCGCTGTGGCTCGGGCCTGCAGGCGATCATCAACGCGACCATGCAGGTTGCGACCGGCGCGATGGACTGCGTGATCGCAGGCGGCGCCGAGTCGATGAGCAATGCGCCTTTCTATTCCACCAATTGGCGCTGGGGCCTCGGCCAGGGCAACATGACCGTCAATGATGGTCTGATCACCGGGCGCCTGACCGCGGGCGGCAAGAACTATCCTGTGCCGGGCGGCATGCTGGAGACGGCTGAGAACCTGCGCCGCGACTACCAGATCACCCGCGCCGCACAGGACGAGTTCTCCGCTGCGAGCCATGCCAAGGCCGTTGCGGCGCAGAAGAGCGGCGTGTTCGCCGAGGAGATCATTCCCGTCACCGTGAAGGGCCGCAAGGGCGATACAGTCGTCACGCAGGATGAACATCCGCGTGCGGATTCAACTGTCGAGGTGCTCTCGAAACTGAAGCCGATCCGCGCCAAGCAGGATGCCGAAGCCACTGTCACCGCTGGCAATGCCAGCGGGCAGAATGATGGCGCCTCCGCCTGCCTCGTGATGACGCGCGAGATGGCCGAGGCCAACGGCCTGAAGCCGCTGGCGCGCCTGGTCACCTGGGCGGTCGCCGGTGTCGGCCCGGCGGTCATGGGTATCGGGCCTGTTCCGTCAACGGAGAAAGCGCTGAAGCGCGCAGGCCTCAGCCTGAAGGATATCGACCTGATCGAACTCAACGAAGCCTTTGCCGCGCAGGTTCTGGCCTGCACCAAGGCTATGGGCTTCACCAAGGAAGACTATGACCGGCTGAACGTTCACGGCTCCGGCATCTCGCTCGGCCACCCGGTCGGCGCGACGGGCGGGCGTATCCTCGCCACGATGCTGCGCGAGATGGATCGCCGCGGCGCGCGCTATGGCCTTGAGACCATGTGCATCGGCGGCGGGCAGGGCCTTGCTGCCGTGTTCGAGCGCGTCAGCTGATACCGGAAAGCTCAGCCATGAAATCGATGCTTGCAGCCTGTATTGCCCTCGCGCTGGCCCCTGCATCGTATGCGGACGATCTAGCCGATCAGGTCCTCGCGGTTCATAACCGTGAACGTGCGGAAGTGGGTGTTCCGCCGCTTGTTTGGGATCAAAGCCTCGCCAGGGACGCGCAACGCTGGGCCGATCATCTCGCCTCGACCGGCAAGTTTGAGCATGCAGGCAGCGACGAGAACCTGTCGTCTGGCGAGAACCTTTCGATGGGCACCGAAGGCTTCTACACGCCAGCCGCGCTTGCGCAGCTCTGGGCGGACGAGAAATCGCTCTTCAAGTACGGCGCGTTTCCAGATGTCAGCACCGATGGAAACTGGGCCAATGTGGGACACTATACCCAGATGATCTGGAAGAACACGACCGCTGCAGGCTGCGCGACTGCGGTTGGTGGCGGCTCGATGATCCTCGTCTGCCGTTACAATCCGCCTGGAAACTATTCCGGCCAGACGCCCTGGTAAGTGGGCGCTGCGAAAGCCTACAGATAAACAACTTGCTATTTCGCGGCCCCGAGCGCATACGCCTGATATCGACATTGGCCGGCCACTCAGGCGCAGCTCCCCGAAACGGGCGCAGTTTCAGACAACCCCTCCAAAATTCGATATGCAAGGGCTGGCGCATTGTCAGCCTACAAACTGATATGAGACTTGTTTCTATGACGAACGGTACTGTTAAATTCTTCAACAGCCAAAAAGGCTTCGGCTTCATTGCGCCTTCCAACGGCGGCAATGACGTTTTCGTGCACGTGACTGCCCTTGAGCGCTCGGGCATCGCGACCTTGAACGAAGGCCAGAAAGTCAATTTTGACACGGCCAAAGATCAGCGCTCCGGCAAGATCGCCGTGAGCTCGATCGAACTGGCTTAAGACCAGGCGAGCTGCCGCACTCTGTGCCTCGCGCGCGGTCGCTAGCGCAGCAAACTGAAGAAGCGCGTTCCGGAGACGGAGCGCGCTTTCTTGTTTCTGGAGTGAGGTCAGAAGCTTTTCGAAACGCCAAGGTAAATATGGTCGTTTGATTCATCATCCGCGCCGGCCTGACCATTTCGGAACTGATTCAGATATCCGGCTTCCCAGCCAATGCCCCCGGCGGACCATTTTAGTGTCGCGCGTGCTCGGTTTTCCTGCAGACCATCAGCATTGCCCCAGTCTGCTTCCTTCAGACCGATAAGGAGTTCATCGCTCAGGGATACGCGGACGCCTGAATCCGCAAGCGGATGTTCGATCGAAAACTGCTGTCGCACCCGCCAGCCAGTGTCGCCTTCATTCTCTCGAAAGCGCTGTTCGAGCCGCGTGCGTCCGGCAATCTTTGCTTCACCGAGGGTTGCCAGGTCGTAGCTCGCCTGCTGCCAGAGCCGGTGCTCGATCTGGTCGGGGCCGTCGCGCACTGTCTGGCCATAGCGGTAGCCGCCGCTGACCCTCAACCAGTGATTGACCGTGTAACCAATGCCCGGCCGCAGTACGAACTGGTTGACTTCCGCGTCCGGTTCAAAGCGAGCTTCCCCATTCAGCGTAAGCTCAAGCGGCAAACCACCGGGGGCATTGGTCTTGAGCTCATAGTTCGTCCAGATCTGGTTCTCGGCCGAGGCCGCACCGCAAAGGGCTCCAAAAGCAATAAGAACAACGACGTGTCGCATGCAATGTGCCCTAGTTCAGATGAACTGACAAAAAACTGACAGTCCCCGACACCCGTACCGGCCTGAAATACCCCGGGAATCATGAGGCTTTCGGCCCCCGTGCAGCGCATAGAACTGCTAGATGGACGTTTTATGACAACTGGACCTGAATTTGTTCCAATTTTCCGTCACAGCCCGAAATACAGCGCAATAATCACGATGCACGAGACGTTCAGGGCGAATCCCGCCCGCGCCATGTCCCGCACCGTCAGCTTGCGTGTTGCGAACACCACCGCGTTCGGCCCGGTCGCAATCGGCAGCATGAAACCGCACGACGCTGCCACGCAGCAGGGGATTACGAGGCTGCGGATATCTGTTCCCGTTGCTTCAGCCAGCGCGCCGAGGACGGGCAGGAAGGTTGTCATGGCCGCCACGTTCGACATCACTTCCGACAGGAACACGACGATGGTCACCACGATCAGGATCAGCAGTACCGGCGGCAGGGTCGCCAGCCCGGCAAGCGAGGTGCCGAGCCAGCCCGCAAGGCCGGATTCCTGAATGGCTGCCGCCATCGACAGGCCTCCGCCGAACAGCAGCACTACATCCCAGGGCACATTCTTCCCGTCTTCCCAGTCGAGCAAGCCGCGCCCGCGCCCCATGGCTATTTTGCTGGTCTCCCCGTGAGGCACGAGGAACATCAGGATCGCCCCCATCATGGCGATGCCCATGTCCGTGAGGCCGGCCAGCGGTGCCAGCCATTCGACGGACGCAAAGGCTTCCCGCTTTGGCAGCTGAACCAGCTGCTCACGCAAGATCCAAGCAGCCGCGATGAAACCGAAAACGACGGCGACACGAACCTCCGCGCGCGACATTCGCCCCAGCGCGCCATGCTGGGTACGGATGGACTCGCTCGCTGCCTTCGCCTGTTCGGGCGATGATTTGAGGTTCCAGGTCAGGATCAGCCAGGCCGCGGGCAGCATCAGCGCGATCATCGGAAGCCCGGTCGCCATCCATTCCTGGAAACCGATCTCGATGCCTGCATTGTCCCGAAGCCATCCGATGGCGATCAGGTTCGTCGGCGTGCCGACCGGTGTGCCAAGGCCGCCGATCGAGGCTGCGTAGCAAACCCCAAGCAGCAGCGCGACAGCAAGCCTCGGCCCGCCTCCCGCCGCCACGGCGACAGACAGGATGATCGGCGTCATCATCAGGGACGTCGCCGTGTTCGAGATCCACATCGACAGCAGCGCCGTCGTCAGCATCACACCGCCGGCCAGCAGTTTGAGGCGCGCGCCTGAGACACGCAGCACATTCAGCGCGATGCGCCGGTGCAGGTTCCATTTTTCGATGGCCAGCGCGACGATGAACCCGCCGAGCAACAGCATGACCACAGGGTCCGCATAGGGCGCCGCGATATCCTTCAGCGGCATCAGTCCGATCAGCGGCAGGACAGCCAGTGGCAGCAGCGAGGTGACCGCCATCGGCAAGGCTTCGGTCGCCCACCAGACGGCCATCAACACGAACAGGCCTGCGACCAGCATCGCGCTTTGATCGAGACCGCCAGGCGCCGGTATCAAGGTCATGACCAGCGCCAAAAGAGGGCCGAGCCACAGGCCGAGCTTCTGCGCAAAGCCTGTGCTTTCGGCCTGCAAGCCTTCGCGCGGCGGGGATGTCTCTCCCGTCTCGGTCATACGCTGATCCTCGAACCCCTAATTCTCTGGGCCGAGACTTAGCCTGCTTTGCGGGGAGGGGAAACCGGCGCCGCCGCTTGCCATCGGAGCGGGCCCGCCTTAACCGTCTGGATCACGTGCGGGCGTGGCGAAATTGGTAGACGCAAGGGACTTAAAATCCCTCGGCCGAAAGGTCTTGCCGGTTCAAGCCCGGCCGCCCGCACCACTTTCCCGTTCTGCAGGCTTCCTTGAACTAAGGCTCACTGCGGCGGCCGCAATGCAATAGCCTGCATTGCTTCTGTTGCAGATCCTGCCTCCAGGATCGGAACATCGGTAACAGTGCCGCCCCTACAAAGTACGTGATGCAACAAATTGTAGACCGAGGTCTCGTCCATGATGACGGGCGTGGATTCAAATACCGTCTCCACCGCCACCATGTTCTGATTGTACATGATCGACGAAACGCTGACGTAGCTCGCCTGAGTGCACCGCATGTCGAAGTCTTCAAGCACCCAGTGAATATTGTTGCCGTTGATTGGGGTTGCCGTCGGCGAGTAATAGATCATCGTACCCTGATACATGTCCTGCGCCTGATCAAACTTCAGGTCGGTAAGGTTCCAGGCGACTCCGCCGGAATTTACAGCAATGTAGAGCCAAGTTTTTTCACCCTGCGCGTGAGACACCGCGCCGGTTGAAAGCAAGGCAGACAAGGCAAGCAGAAGGGAACGCATGAGCTCCTCCAGAAACAGCGCCTAGCCAAGACTACGGCAAATCGAGGCAAACTCAATCGCGTGCTGAGAGGGCCAGAGGTCAACTAGCTGGCAGGGGCGTGAATTCCTGGTCATCGCCATCCGGCAGTTTCATCCGCCCCTGTTTCCAGTCTTCCTTCGCCGCTTCCAGGCGCGCCTTCGAAGAAGATACGAAGTTCCAGAAGATGAAGCGCTCGCCAATCGGATCGCCGCCTAGCACCATCACGGTCGACGGCGCCTGCGCGGTCACGCGCACATCGCCCTTGCCGAGCACAGCCATCTGGCCCGGCCTCAACGCCTGTCCGTTCACTTCGATAGCGCCTTCTGTGAGATACACCGCGCGCTCGGCATGTTCGCCCGGCACGCCGCGTGCGGCGCCGGCATCCATCTCCCAGTGCATGTAGAACAGCGGGGATCGTACATTCACCCTCGCGTCCATGCCTTCAGCGGCGCCGGCGATCATCCGTCCACGGAGACCGGGCTCGGTCCAGGTCGGCAGGCTCTCCGCCGGGTGATGCCAGAAGGCGGGATCAATCTCTTCGTCCTCGTTCGGCAGCGCCACCCAGGCCTGGATGCCGTGCATGTGGGCGCCGTGCATGCGTGCATGCTCCAGCCGCTCGGAATGCGTGATGCCCTTGCCAGCTGTCATCCAGTTCACCGCGCCGGGTTTGATCTCCTGCTTGAAGCCGAGGCTATCGCGGTGGGTCATTGCGCCGGAATAGAGATAGGTCACGGTAGACAGGCCAATGTGCGGATGCGGGCGCACATCCAGTTCCCGTGGGATGCCAGGCGCGAAATTCACTGGGCCCATCTGGTCGAAAAAGATGAACGGTCCAACCATTCGCCTTTTGGCAAACGGCAGCACACGGCCGACCTCAAACCCGCCTCCAAGATCGCGCGTGCGCTTGTCGATAATGAGGTCGATCATGTGTGGCTCCCGTCTTCAGGCGTCTTGAGGCACACTAGCGCCAATGCCTGCTCCGGCGAGGCTTTTTATGTTGGCTCACCCCTGATAACACCTATGCAACACCTGTTTCCAATCCAGTTTCGGAGCCCTGCCAACATGACGTTTCCTGCCCGTCTCCTCCGCGCCGTTGCCGGCGCCGCTATTGCTGCCGCTCTGTCGCTGCCCGCACTCGCAGAAACGGTTTATGTTCAGGCCGGAAAAGTCCTGGCGGTTCCCGGTGAGGCGCCGCTCGGCGCAACCACCATCGTCATCACCGATGGCAAGATCGTCTCGCTGACGCCCGGCCACGATGCCCCAAAGGACAAGAAGATCCGCGTCATCGATCTGAAGGACAAATATGTCCTGCCGGGCCTGATCGACAGTCACGTCCACCTGACCTCCGACACGGGCGGCATCGCCTCGCAACTCGAAGACGTAACCCTCTCGCCCGCCGCGCAGGCCTTCAATGCTTGGGAGAATGGCATGAAGACGCTGAACGCGGGCTTCACAACCGTCCGCAACCTCGGCGACGGCGACGGCGCGGTGCTCGCGCTTCGCGATGCGATCAATGATGGCCAAGTCACCGGCCCGCGTATTCTCGATGCTGGCAATTCTATCTCGGCCACATCTGGCCACATGGATGGTTCGCTCGGGTACCGCGACGAGCTCCGCGATTACTTCAACGCCGCAGGCAATACCTGCAACGGCGCGGAAGATTGCCGCCGTGCCGTCCGCTTGCAGGTCGCGCGCGGCGCTGACGTGATCAAGTTCGCCTCAACCGGCGGCGTCAACAGCCGCATAGGCGCGGGCCTCGGCAAGCAGATGTTCGCCGATGAAGCAAATGCCATCGTCGAGACCGCGAGATTGTTCGGCAAGAAAGTTTCGGCCCACGCGCACGGCGCAGACGGAATCCGCCTTGCACTTGAGGCCGGCGTCGACTCCATCGAGCACGGCACCATGCTCGACCCGGAAACGATTGATGCCTTCGTCGATTCCGACGCCTACTATGTGCCGACACTTTCGACCGTGAACGGATATATCGAGCGGCTAGAGGCAAATGCCGATGCCTATGAACCAGATGTCCGTGCCAAGATCGAATGGCGCATCGGCATCACCGGCAAGAGCCTCGAAATCCTCTACGCCAAGGGCGTGAAGATCGCCTTCGGCACGGACGCCGGCGTCTCAAAGCACGGCCGTAATGCGGACGAGTTCGAACTGATGGTGAAATTCGGCATGCCAGCCGCGGAAGCAATCAAAGCCGCAACGGTAAACGCCGCAGATCTGCTCGGCCTCTCTGCCGAAGTCGGCACGCTTGAGCCCGGCAAGAGCGCCGATCTGATCGCGGTGAAGGGCGACCCGCTCAAGGACGTGAAGGTCCTCAAGAAGGTCGACTTCGTGATGGTCCGCGGCGAAGTCGCGAAAGAACGCCTCTAGACGACCGTCAGCCAGTCTGGCCGCACGTACTTCTCACCGAGGTCGCGGGCGACCAGCTTGTGCGCGATCGCGCCCTGGTCAACGGTCAAGCCGTTAGCGAGGTGCTTGTTGGCATTGATCGCGGCCCGTGCGCCCCGGTTGGCAATCTGCATTACGAAGGGCAGGGTCGCGTTGTTCAGTGCGTAAGTTGACGTACGCGGCACGGCGCCCGGCATGTTCGCTACGCAATAGTGCAGTATTCCGTCCACGTCATAGATCGGGTCTTCGTGGGTCGTCGCGTGGCTCGTCTCGAAACAACCGCCCTGGTCAATGGCGATATCCACAAGAACGGCTCCGGGTTTCATCGTCTTCAGCTGCTCCCGGCTGATGAGCTTCGGCGCCGCAGCCCCCGGGATCAGCACCGCGCCGATCACAAGGTCAGCGTCCTTGATGGCTTCCGCGAGTGAATGTGCGGTCGAATACATCGTCTTCAGGCTGCCGCGGAACTGTTCGTCCAGCTGGCCGAGGCGGATATTGCTGCGATCAAACACGGTCACGTCGGCCCGCATGCCGACCGCTATCTCGGCGGCGTGGGTGCCTGAAACGCCCCCTCCGATGATCACCACCTTGGACGGCGCCACGCCTGGCACACCGCCGAGCAGGATGCCGCGTCCGCGCTTGGCGCGCATTAGCGCCCAGGCTGCCACCTGCATCGACATCCGCCCAGCCACCTGGCTCATCGGGCGCAGCAGCGGCAGGCCGCCTTCGGAATCGGTCACGGTTTCATAGGCAATCGCGAGGCAGCCCGATTTCATCAGCCCCTTCGCCTGAACCGGGTCCGGTGCAAGGTGCAGGTAGGTAAAGAGCGTATGGCCCGGTGTCAGCCGCGCGGTCTCTTCCGGCTGCGGTTCCTTGACCTTCACGATCAGCTCGCTGCCGCTGAACACGGCGTCTGCGTCCGGGGCGATCTGCGCCCCCACGGCGGTATAGGCCTCGTTGGCAAACCCGGAATTGATGCCGGCGCCCGACTGGACGAGTACTGAATGGCCTGCGCGGACGAGTTCGCCGACGCTCTCCGGTGTCAGGCCGACACGGGATTCCTGTTTCTTGATCTCGGTTGGAACGCCAATGCGCATGAAGCCTCTCCTTGGGGAAAGTCCATGCCTATAGCTCTCTGCAGGCGCAACTTCCAGCCGGAGGCGTTCAACAAAATGAAAGGGCCGCAGAGGGGAGGGAGGTCCCCGCCTGCGGCCCGGTAGCGATCAGCTTGCGCTGGGCGCTGTTTACATTGCGCGCGAAACCGTCAGCACGATGCGGTCGTCAGCAACTTCGACGTTGTCGATGTCGGTGCCCCAGTAACGCAGGTCGAAGCCGAAGCCGGCAGCAGCGGTCGTCGCGCCGAGCGACCAGTTGGTGTAGTCGCCGCCAGCGTCGAACTGGTAGTTGCCCACGCTGCCGTCAACGCCGAAGTTTTCGCCCAGTGCGAGGCCGGCGGTGGCGTTCAGGTAGAGGTTCTTGTTGTCCGGGTCGTAGTAGGCTTCACCGCCGACCGACAGACCGCCGTCAAACGAATAGCCCAGGGCGCCTTTGAGTTCGACGAAGTTGATGTCGTCATCTTCGGTGTCGGGGTAGGCGTAGTAGATCACGCCTAGGTCCCAGGTCACGCCGTTCGAGAACTCGCTGGCGATACCGCCATACAGGTCGACTTCCAGGTTCGCGTCAGAAGCCGTGTCGAAGTCGACGTTGGCTGCCCAGACACCTGCGTAGAAGATGCCGTTGGCATAGTCGAAGCCGCCCGAGATCGCCGGGTCGCCGTTGGACTGCGAAATGCCGCGCCAGGTGTAGTCGGTCGTCAGGGCGACGTTGCCGGAGAATTCGCCTTCAGCAGCAGCCGTGCCGGTCGCTGCGGCCGCAAGCGCGAGAGCGAGCATGCTGGCACGTGAGAAAGTGTTTTTCATTGGAGGAAACCTCGTTGCTGTCATCACGCTCCTGATCGAGCGCCACGCCCGACGCTGCCGGGTGTTACAGGAATTACGATGCCAAACCTTGCGTAAACCTTACCAGAAAGGCACCGCCGCTGGCGATTTGGGCAGGGTGTGGTGCTCTTGCCTCACCTTTGTGCGATGCAGCGAATCCACACCTCTGTGGCAGATTCGCAACAGTTTTTGGGCCTATCGCGCGACCATCGGGGCGTAACCGAGGTGCATCCCCGCATCGACCAGCAGCGTTTCGCCCGTCACATGGCGAGAGGCATCGGTCAGGAAGAAGACCGCCGAGTCGGCGATGTCGTCCGGCCCGCTCGCCACATGCAGAGGCACGGAGGCCGCAACGCCGGCTTCCATCTTGGCGTACTGTTCCGGGCTCATCTCGTCCTTGAACCAACGTGTCCCGATGAAGCCGGGGCAGACGGCGTTGACGCGGATCGCCGGGGCGAGGGCCCGGGCAAGGCTGATCGTCATCGTGTTGAGCGCGCCTTTGGTGGCAGCATAGGCGACCGACGATCCGATTCCGGTTACGCCCGCGATCGAGGAGACGTTGAGCACAGCCGATGCACGTCCGGTCTGGCGGTGGGCCTCGACGAGAAGGGGCTTCACTTTCTGCATCATCAGGAACGGGCCTGCGACGTTCACAGCATAGGTGTGCAGGAAGTCCTCGCGCGACAGCGCATCGAGATCGGAATGGTCGCGCGCGTGCTTGGTAATGCCGGCATTGTTGACGAGAATATCGAGCCGTCCACCCTGCGCGGCGGCTTCCGCCAGCTTCGCGCAGCCTTCATCGGTCGAGACATCCGCCACCACAAGCCGCGCCTGCGTGCCAGTCTTCTGGCAATCCGCAACCGTCGCTTCACCGTCCGCTACCGACTTCGTGCAATTCACGATCACGCTGGCGCCGCGTTCAGCCAGACGAAGCGCGATCGAACGCCCGAGACCGGTCGCCGATCCGGTCACTAACGCGCGGCGTCCTTCGAGGTCCTTGGGCTGGTTCATGTTTCTCCTCCGGCGCTATGTGTCTGCTTGTTCTTCCCTCGTAACGCGCGGCAACCTGTTGTGTCCATTGGCTTGCTCGCATTGCGCGAGTGACCCCCCGGCTTGTAAGCAACCCGCTAACCCGCAAAAAAGTGTCATTCTAGTTTTACGGAATCGGGCGCGGTGTCGGGACTATTCAGAATTGTATATGTCAGCACGGCACAGCCGGGTCTGACCGACACAGACATTGAGGGTATCCTCAATGCCTCGCAGTCGAACAATGATGAGCGTTACATAACCGGCTACCTCGTTCACAACGGTCCCAGCTTCATGCAGCTGCTGGAAGGACCGTTCAACGAAGTCGACGAAATCTATGGCCGCATCCTGCGCGACCGCCGGCACACGGGCATCATACGCATCATGGCGGAATGGGCAGAAAACCGCGTGTTTCCGAACTGGACCATGAACTATTTCCGTGTCGACCGGCACGGCTCCGTCGGTTCCATGATCGCGCGCCGCGCTGACTCCATTGACAGCCTGATGGAAGCTGGCGTACCGCGCGACATCCTGCACCTGTTCTCCAAATTCATTCAGCAGACGGAGTATCCGGAGCCTCGCTCGGACCACGCCGCCCCCAATGGCCGCGGCGGCTCCGACCAGCAGCAGGACCCACGCTAGCGCGGGCTATTGTTCCGCGTCCACTGCCTTCTGAACCGCCCGGTAAAATCCTGCGCGTGCCGGCCATTCGCCATCCTTCAATCCCAGCGCCGTCGTCCAGTTGGCATTCGAGGCGATCACCAACTTCCGCTTCGGATCGATGAAGATGCCCTGGCCGAAGATGCCGTCAGCCTGGAACGAGCCGTCATCCCAGGTCCACCACTGGAAGCCGTACCCGAAGCCTTCCTCGCCGATATCGGCCTGCTTCACCGTTGCCTGCTCCAGCCAGTCCGGCGGCAGCAGCGGCCCGTCCGTCGTCACGCCGCCGTCGAGAATGAACTGGCCGAAGCGCGCGAAGTCGCGCGTCGCTGCCTGTATACAACAGCCGGAAATCTCATGCCCGTCCTGACCCAGCAGCCATGTTGCGTCCTGTTCCATTCCGTAAGGCTTCCAGATCTTCTCGGAGAGATACTCGGCCACAGGCTTGCCGGTCGCTTCGCTGACCAGCACGCCGATCAGGTTGGTTTCGCCGGTTGAGTAGTTCCAGGTCTCGCCCGGTGGATGTGCGCGTTGCAGGCCCCGCATGTAGGTGACGATGCCGCTCTTGCCGGGCTCTGGCGCAACCTTGTCGAACAGCGCGACATCCGAGGCCGGGTCTTCATAATCCTCGTTCCAGGCCACGCCCGACGTCATGGTCAGCAGCTGCGCGACAGTCACGTCGTCATAGGGCGAACCGGCGAGGTCCGGGATATAGTCGGTCACCTTGTCCTCGAGGCTCTTGATGTGCCCGTCCTTCATCGCGGCGCCGACCAGCGTCGAGGTCAGCGACTTCGCCACCGAAAAGCTCGTCCAGCGGCCTTCGCCGGTGAAGCCGATCCCGTAGCGCTCGAGCCGGATCTTGCCATCCTGGAGGATCACGAGGGAGGCGGCGTTCTGCGACTCCATGAAGGCGTCGAGGTCCACCTGTCCGCTCAGGTCCAGCGGCTCGCCCTCGGGCAGGGGGTGCACGTTTCCGCCCGCCTCGATCGGCCGCGATTCGATGATGAACGGCACCTTGTCGAGCATCCGGAACGCCGCGTCCCGCTGCGCGTCCGACCAAAACAACACATCCCGGCCCGACGGCGGATGCGCGATCAGCGCCCGCCAGTCCGGCCCGATCAGGAACCAGCCGGCCCCCAGCGCCACCACGAGCGCGGCTGCCGCCATGCCGATCCGGCGGAGCCAGTTCGCAGGCTTGGTCATACGTCAGTCCCCCATCGCGCGATGTCTGAGCGTCAACCTAACGGCCAGTACGCGCGCTGCAAGGGCAGGGGCGTCAGTTGCAGACTTCCTGTTCGCAAAACTGGGGGCCCCATTCATTCGCGCCGCACTGCACCATCACCCGCGTACAGACCGGAGAGCTGGAGTAACCTCCGCTGTAGCCGTAAGAGCTTGCGTCGAGGTTGCGGATGTATTGGTCGGCTTTAGGATCGCCGTTGTTCCTCGCCTCTTGATACCAGGCGCGAGCATTGGCGCGGTCGACCTTCATGCAAAGTCCGGATTCGTTCGCAGATCCATAGTTCAGCATACCCAAAGTGCTGCCGGCTCGAGCGGCCTTGAGGTACCAATCCGCAGCGGCGCACTCATCCACAGTGACTCCGAAACCACTTGCCAGTGCGTATCCATAATTGGCCATGGCTGTGGCATCTCCTGCATCGACTGCAAGCTTCAGCCATTCAACTGCGATATCATGGTTTGCTGGAATTACGGATCCATCTAGCAGCAAGTATCCGTATTCAGACATTCCTAGCACGTCTCTGGAGACAGCGGATTTACGCATCCAAAGCGCGTAGCCAACCAGGTCGGTCGTTCCATCCCAGCCGTCTCTAAGTGCTATGCCGCAGTCATAGAATGCCATTTGGATACCTTGGTCCGCCGCCGCGCAATACCATACCTTGGCAAGCGCTTTGTCGACAGAGCCTCCAAAACCAAGCTCGTACGAGCGGCCAAAGTTGCGCATCCCCCTAGGAAATCCGGCATTTGCAGCGGCGGCGCAGTGATTAAATGCGCCGATTAGATCGACGTAACCCCAAGTGCCTGCGTCATAACCCATGCACATCAACGTATGGGCTGCCCCGTCACCCTCCGCAGCCGCAAGGTTGATTTCGTCGCGCCGGCTCGCCGCGCCAGAAAGCGCCAGAATTGTATCCGCACTGCTGTTCGACCAATCATGAGGGTAGACCCCCCATCGGTCCGCCGTCTCCCCGCTCTGCGCCATTGAAGGCGCAGACGCTGCCAACCACAAAGCCGCAAACAGCCCGGTCCACACCGCTTTCATGTCCAAATCCCCGCTTAGTTCCATACACATTAACCTTAGCGCGTTTGCGTGTCAGCCGGTTGACGTCCTGCGCCGCCCGATTGCCGTATCGGCAAGCATGGACATGGCGTCAGACCCGGTTTAACTGCGGCAGGTTTATGATTGAGGGGCTATCCGGCGCATGTTCAGCAAGATTTTGATCGCCAACCGAGGGGAAATCGCTGTCCGGGTCATCAAGACCTGCCGCCGGCTCGGGGTCAAAACGGTGGTCGTCTATTCTGACGCCGACGCAAACTCGATGGCCGTCGAGATGGCCGATGAGAGCGTCTACATCGGCGCCTCGCCGGCCGGTCAATCCTATCTCGTCCAGGACAAGATCATCGCCGCCGTGCGCCAGACCGGCGCCGAGGCGATCCATCCGGGTTTCGGCTTCCTTTCAGAGAACCCCGCTTTCGCCAAACGCCTCGAAGCCGAGAAGATCGGCTGGATCGGCCCCAACGCCTTCGCCATCGACGCGATGGGCGACAAGATCAGCTCCAAGAAACTCGCCGCCGAAGCCGGCGTCTCGACCGTGCCGGGCCACATGGGCCTGATCGAGGACACGAAGGAAGCCGTGAACATCTCAAAGGAGATTGGCTACCCCGTGATGATCAAGGCCTCGGCCGGCGGCGGCGGCAAGGGCATCCGCGTCGCTTATAATGACAAGGAAGTCGAAGAAGGCTTCCCGGCCGTGAAAGCCGAAGCGAAAGCCTCCTTCGGCGACGACCGCGTCTTCATCGAAAAGTTCATCCTTGAGCCGCGCCACATCGAGATCCAGGTCCTCGGCGACAAGCACGGCAACTGCATTTACCTGAACGAGCGCGAATGCTCGATCCAGCGCCGCAACCAGAAAGTCATCGAGGAAGCGCCCTCGCCGCTGCTTGATCCGGAAACCCGCAAGAAGATGGGCGAACAGGCCGTCGCCCTCGCCAAGGCGGTGAACTATGACAGCGCCGGCACGGTGGAGTTCGTCGCCTCCGGCAAGGACAAGGGCTTCTATTTCCTCGAAATGAACACCCGACTGCAGGTGGAGCACCCGGTCACCGAGATGATCACGGGCGTTGACCTCGTCGAGCAGATGCTGCGCGTCGCTTACGGCGAGAAGCTGAAGATCAAGCAGTCCGATGTGAAGATCAATGGTTGGGCGGTCGAAAGCCGTGTGTATGCGGAAGATCCCTATCGCAACTTCCTGCCGTCCATCGGTCGCCTGAAGCGTTTCCATCCGCCTGCGGAAGGAAAGCTCGGCAAGGGCACCGTGCGCCTCGATTCCGGCGTGCGCGAGGGCGACGAGATTTCGATGTTCTACGACCCGATGATCGCCAAGCTGATCACCCACGGTAAAGACCGCGACGCTGCGCTCGATGCCCACGGCGAGGCACTCGATCGGTTCCACATCGAAGGCATCCAGGACAATATTCCCTTTATCGCCGCCGTGGTTGACGAGAAGCGCTTCCGCTCCGGCAACATCACCACCGCCTATATCAAGGACGAGTTCCCGCAGGGCTTCCAGGGCACCGCGCCCACCAGGGAGCAGGAAGCCCAGCTGATCTGCTCGGCGGCCTATGTCCACAGCTTCTTTGATCGCCGCGCCCGGCAAATTTCCGGCGCGCTCGCCTCGGCTGCCAAGCCGCGCCGTGATTGGGTCGTGATCCTGGGTGACAAACATCACCCCGTCACTGTCGATATAGGGGAGGCGGGCGAAGCCCAGATCTCCGTGGACGGAGGAAAGCCCCACAGCCTCGTAACCTCGTGGAAACCCGGCGGGCATCTCGTCGAGGGCGTGCTTGACGGCAAGCCCTATGCGGTGAAGTTCGCAGACCGCACCGAAGGCTACCTGTTCCGCCACCGCGGGGTTGCGCTGCGTGCGCTTGTCTGCACACCGTTCGTCGCGGGCCTGCACGCCGGCCTTCCGGAGAAACCGAAAGCGGACACATCGAAGCTGGTCATCTCGCCGATGCCCGGCCTTGTGGTCTCCATGGAAGTGACGATGGGCCAGGAAGTGCAGGAAGGCGAGGCTGTCTGCATCGTCGAAGCCATGAAGATGCAAAACATCATCCGCGCTGGCGCCACCGGGAAGGTGAAGGCGATCAACGTAAAGGCGGGCGACAGCGTCGCTGCTGACGAGATAATGGTTGAGTTCGCATAAGGCCGGCCGCCTGGCCGCACTTAACGTTCCTGAAACCGGTTCGGCCTGCTATCCTACATTTGCAGCGGCGGAGCAGGGCAAACCTGCCTGTCAAATGGATGTGACCCCAGTGGCATAAGGGGCGGGCGCCCCATCATCAGGAGCCGGAACTCATGGAACTCTTTCTCACCCCGAACGGCCGGATCGACCAGCCGACCTATTGGCGCGCAGTCCTTATCCTCCTCGGGATCAGCGCTGCCTTATCTGTCGCCAGTGCCTTCGTCTCGACCTTCATGGGCTTTCTAAGCCTACTTTTCATCTGGCCCTGGATTGCCGTGCACGTGAAACGCTTCCACGATTCCGGCAAAACCGGCTGGATCACGGTGGCCATGGTCGTGCTGGCCTTTGTCGTCTCCCTGGTTTGCGGGATGGTTTTGCCGGGCCTGTTTGGTGTCGATGCGGTCGCCCTGCAGGAAGACATGATGCGCGAGATTGAGCGCAGCTCGAGCGGAGACCCGGCATCTGCCATGGCGGCAGCCATGCAGGCCTCCCAGAAGATCGCTCAGGCACAGCTGCTGCCCAGTGTCCTTTCAACCGCGGTCATTACCGGTGTGGTTGGTGCCGTCATGGGCGCGATCAACAAGACCGACCCGAATGACAACCAGTACGGCCCCGGCCCGGCTGGCGCCTCGGTCGCCTTCAACTGACCAGCTGCCGTCTTTGATCCCCAGAGAGAGCCGGGTCCGCGCCCGGCTCTTTTTTCTTGCGCCGGTTTATCGTTTATTGATAAGGGGCGGTTATGAGCACTGGACTTGGCCTTCGGGGAAACGACAATCCACCCATGGACTACCGCTTCCTGTTTCTTGAGCCTCAAGGCCGACTCGCGCCGGTGCCTTTCGCGCGCGGCCTTGTGCTGCTGACCGGCGCCATGATGGTGATCACGACGCTCACCGCCATCGCTTCACCCAATCTTGGCATCCTGCAGTATGCGCTGCTGTTTCCCTATATCTGCCTGTTCGGCAAACGGCTTCACGATGCCGGGCTCAGCGCCTGGCTCTGGCTCGCCTTCCTGGCGGGTTTCGGCTTCTTCAGCATGTTCCTGTCGGCCATCTTGCTGCCAGTGCTCTCGCCGCAAGCCTTCGCCATGCAGAGCGAGGTGCAGGACATCATGGCGAACCAGGGGTTCTCCGCTGCCCTTGAATGGCTGACCGGGCGCGCTGCCGAATATGCCCGCCTTTCCGCTGTCACCACGGTTGCCGCCTTCCTCCTCGCCAGCGGCCTGACCGGCTTTGCCGCCTTCCGCATGCGCTCAGACTCCAAGACCAACAGGCATGGCCCGCCCACATCTCGCGGCGCGGCCGAAACCTTCAACTGATCTCACCGCAGAAAGCGACTGAACTGATGGACACGCACCCCGGCGCAATCGATCCCCATCGCCCTTGGATCCGGGACCACCGCGACGATCCCGGCGAAATGAACTGGGCCGATACTCTGCTGAACCCGCTTGGGGAATCGACCAAGCTGCATTTCAGCCGCGCCTGGACAGCCATGTTCATGGGCCGCTTCCTGCTTTACTTCGTGCCATCCTTCACGGCGGGCATCATCGGCATTGCCGGCGTGAAAACGGACTTCCTCAATACGCCGGTCGATTTCCTGCTGTTCACGGTGCCCGCGCTGCTCGTGCCGTTCGCCCTGTTCACGATCGCGACCGAGTTCACGTCTTTCATCGCCCACACCCGCCGTCTGACAAATGCCAGAAAGCCGGCCTGGCTTGCGGTGATTGTCCTTGTACCGATGATCCTTGGTCTTGCCGCTTATTTCGCCGGCACAGGCATGGGCGCTGCCCAGCACCGTGCGATGAATACGCCGCCCGCCGCAAAGAGCGAAACCGTGGTGGAAGGCGAGGCAAAAGCCGGTGCTGAAACCGCGGCCAAGACGGAGGAGAAAAAGCAGAGGCCGCAGCGCCGCGGTCCGCCTGGCCCGCCGCAGAGCGAGCGGCAGATGGCGATGTCCACCGGTCTTGGCATGGCACTGCCCATCTGGTGGCTCGCTTCGAGCATCGTGATGGCCTGGACGCTGATCTGGGTCGCGCGCCTGCCGAATGGCGGGCAGGGCCGCATCCGCACCGGAAGTGATCTGACCCCGGAAGAAATCGAAGCAAGCGCCTGAGCGTCAGCTAACGGTGGGCTCCGCCACCCGCACCAGCTTGCTCCCGAACACGGCCTCGAATGCGCCGCGCAGCGCCATGTCGGCCTCCGCCATCGAGACGACCCGGCCGAGCCCGGCGAGGCTGGTCACCCCATAGCGCGCATCGTTGATGCCGCAGGGCGTGATGCCGGTGAAGTGTTCAAGGTCGGGTTCCACGTTCAGCGAAATGCCGTGCAGGCTCACCCAGCGTTTCAGGCGCACACCGATCGCGGCAATCTTGTCCTCGCGCAGCGGCCCGCCGGGCTCGGTCCGGTCTACCCAGACGCCGACCCGGCCCTCCCGCACACCGGCCTCCACATTGAAGGCGGCCAGCGCCCGGATGATCCAGGCCTCCAAGTTCGCCACGAAGGCGCGCACATCGCGCCCACGGGCACCGACATCCAGCATCAGGTAGGCGACCCGCTGACCGGGCCCGTGATAGGTGTATTGGCCGCCGCGTCCGGCATCGAACACGGGGAAGCGGGCAGGGTCGCGCAGGTCCTCCTGCCGCGCCGAAGTGCCGGCCGTGTAAAGCGGCGGATGCTCCAGGAACCACACCAGTTCCCGCGCCCCGTCCTCCCGAATCGCACGTGCCCGTGCCTCCATCACGGCCAGCGCCGCAGCGTAGGAAACAGGGGCGTCAGAGACCGCCCAGTCAATGTCCGGAAAATTTGTCATCGCGCCCGCGATATAGGCGTTTTTCAGGGCTTCACAAACCGGTGGGTGCGCCTTATACGGCCCGTCTGCCCCGAATATACCTTGTCTATGTGCGGTCGTGGCGGAATTGGTAGACGCGCAGCGTTGAGGTCGCTGTGGGGCAACCCGTGGAGGTTCGAGTCCTCTCGACCGCACCATCCAAGCCGGTCCGCGAAGCGGATCATTTGGTCCGGGGGACCAAATGAAGGCGCAGGATGAATCAAAAGACTCTTCAAACTGATTTTCGGCGCGGAGCTTTCCCTAACCGGGAATGCACGCGCGCACGCCTGTAACTGGCAGGATCGTCTCCCAGCCTTCCGCGGTCCGGATGACGATGTTGCCGCTGTCGACCCGCTGGCCGCCCTCCAGAACTTCGCCGGGCTTAAGCGTCACCTCGACTTCGCGGCCCGAAGCCACGTCGGCAAACCTGAGCTCGCTGACGAACTGCCCGAACACCTCTCCGCCAGCCGCCGTCACGGGAAGCGACACGGGCTGCCCATCCAGCAGCACGAGTCCGGTGGTCACAGGACTCTCGGCGAAGAAGACGAACTTGCGGGGCGCCGACATGCCCCACAGGAAGAGGCCGCACTTGCCGGGCGCGAGACGCTGCGGCGGCAGGCCTTCGTCCGGCACACCTGAAAGCGCGCTCGCCTCTGGTGCAGGCTTGGCAGCATCGCGGCCCGCGTCATGGCTGCAGGCTGTCAACGCGGTTAAGAGGGCGGCGAGCAATGCGGTTCGCATCATTTGGGTGCACTCATGTCAGAAGTCGAAAAGAGATAGACGAAGTCCTGCCCCTGCGGCGTGAAGCCCGCAATAGGCAGGGCGAAGGCTAGGTCGCGCGGCACAAGGCCGGAGACGCGCGCCTCGAACTGGCCTGGTTGGTGCGGTGCGAGGCGCAGGGTGGCCTCAAACCGTGTGCCGGTCTGGTTCTCGGAGGCCATTGGAAAAACCAGCGTTCCGCCCTCGCAGCGCAGCGCGCCTTGCATCGGCGTCCAACCAGAGCCCAGAATGTCCTGATTCCGCTCCAGCACATCACTCCGGGCGCTGCCGTCTGCGCTGATGCATCCTTCAGGCCCGAAACGAAGCGAAGGCCCCGAAAGGTCGAGGCGACCGCCAGATTGCCGGATCCAGAGCGCGGCCTGTTCAAGCTGCGCGAGATCGAGGCTGACGGCAAAGTCACGTAACGCAACCCGCCCGCCGCCGCCTGCAGAAACCTTGGCTCGCCCGGCACCCTGCGGCCCGGTCCAGTTGACCGTGTACTGAAGGTTCCCCGTCAGAAGGCCGCCCGGCGAAAATGTGAGATCAGCGTCGCCATAGCTGATGCCGCGAAGGGCGAGGCCGACCACCCTGCCGGAGAGAACCGTGCCTTCCGCTTGCGTCCAGCTCAGTCCGCGCTGCGCCGCGCCGGAAGCCTTGAGCGCCACGCCGAGCGGTGCGAACGCGACAAGTCCGGCGACAAAGCCCAGCATGAGCAGGGCAAGCAAAGCCATCCGCTTCATGGCACGCCTGCGTCCTTAAAAGTGATGGCAGCACTGACGCGCCCCGGTTCAGCGGCGGTGAGTTCGGCGGATTGAACCTTCAATCCAAGGCGGGTCTCGACCTGCGCAATCCAGCCAAACACCTGTTGCGGATCGGCGGACGGAAAGATGAAGGAGAGTGCAGGCGCCCCGTTAGGCGAATTTGCAGCAACCAATCCGGCCTCTGCCGCCAGCGCCGCCGCAGACGCGCCTGCATTCGCAGTCGGCACCGCTGGGGCTTGTGTGACGCCCGCAGCGCGCAGCCGCTCCAGCCGAAGCAGCGTGCTGGCTGCCTCAGCAACGCGAATTTCGGCGTCCGCCCGGCGCTGCACTGCTGGGATCAACAGGAACTGGACCAGCCCAGCCACCATCACGAAAGCGCCCGCTGCGCCTAGGAGCAGCTTTTCACGCGCCGAACGGGCGGACCAAACGGACATCATGGTGCGGCCCTCACGATGAAGGTCGCCTCGGTCCCCGGGGCAAGGTCCGTCAGGGTCTCCGTCTCAGCTTGCCAGCCCGCCGTTTCCAGTTGAGCCCGGAATGCTTCGGCTTCGGTCGCAGAAGAGAATCTCAGCACGGCTCTAAGGGCGCGGTCGGTGTCCGAGAATCTGAATTGCCGAAGAATAGCGGCGGGCTTCGCAGTCTGCACTTCGTAGACCGCTGCTGTGAGTTCAAGAAAGTTGCCGCCCGTCTCGCCGGACGTGACCGCCGAAAGCCGGCGGACTTCGGCATGGATATCGGTGGGTTCCGGCATTCCTGCAAACTGCGCGCGGTAGGCGGACCGTGCCTGCGCTTCCTGCTGCTGCGCCGTTGTCAGCAGGCGGTTGATCTCAAGGTGCAGGCTTGCGGTCCAGACCGCTGCAGCCGCAATTGCCAGCAGCCCGGCGAGACGCCAGCGCCGGAACGGATCAGGCTCCCTCGCGCCAACACCGCTTCGCGGTCCCGCCAGTCGGACTCCGGGCGCGCGCGCCTCCAGTGCTGCCAGCGTTTCCAGTGCGCCAGCAGACGTGACATTCGCCGTCTCCAGGCCGGACTTGCGGAGTATCTCCCACAACACATTCTCGGGCCAAGTTCTGTCCGCTCCTATCACACCCTCGGCGCCGTGCATCAGCAGCCTGTCCCCGAAGTCGAACACGGCTCCCGGCGCAAGTTCAAGGCTGCTTTCCGGGACGACTTCAGCATGTCCGAGGCCGATGGATTGCAGCTGCTGCATCCAGTACTGCGTCAGCCCCTTGTCGACGACGTAGATGTCTCGTTCCCGGCTGCCGGACTGTTTGGGTCCGAGCAGGATATGAACATCCTCAACCGATTGTGCGAGGTCGTCTTCGACGGCGTAGAGCGCCGCCTTGCGGGCCTCCGCTTCCGATGTCGCCGCCACGGGCACCCTGAATTTCGCCACGCTGAGCGCAGGCGCGAAGGCAATCGCTTTCGGCCGGCCGGACGCCCGGTAGCTCTCGAACACCGCAGGCTGCAACGCGCCGCTGCGCCGCACTGCAAGCTTTGGCGTCCCGCCTGTACCTGCGGGAAGTTCGATGTAGACATCGGCGCTCATGCAGCGCCTCCAAACGTCCGCCAGCGGATGACTGGCGGCGCGCCGTCGCCGGCCTGCAGGAGAAACCGGAACCGCCAGCTGCCCGCATCAAGGGTTACTGAACCTGTGCCGATAAAATACTCGCTTCGTACGTCCAGCGGCAATCCCGACAGGGCTTCGCCCGCGCCCGGCAGATTGGCCGCAGCGACGCGAACGGCTTGAATATCGGCCCAGCCCGTTGCCGGCCTGTCCTCTATCAGACGGCGCGCATCCGCCATCGACAGCCGCCCGCCCGTCGCGGCACGTAACACCGGCGCGGTCTCCGGGGTCAGCGCATTCATGTTGATCCGCGCTCCGGCTGTATCTCCAAGTGTGCAGGAAAATGCTTCGAGCGCCCGGCGCAGCTCCGGCGTAAATCCCGGCAGAGCCGAGAGTTCTGCAGGGCTAAGCAGCGGCTGGTTCGCTGCGCGAAAGCCATCCTTTCTCGCCAGATAAACGGCATCTTCACCGCCAAGCGGCAGCGGCACAGGGTCAGCGTCGATCCAGTCAGCGAGCATTTCTGAGACGCGCTCGGCGTCGCGATCCGGCACGCCTATGTCCGACAGCAGGACTTCCAGATTCTGTAACGCTTGTTCCCGAAACACCGGGTCGTCGTTGCCGAGGCTGTTGAGGTTGAAGCAAGGCTGCAGCGGCGCGAGCGTCAGGACGATCTGTCCGCCATCTAGTGGCAGGGCGAGCGTCTGTGCTGCCTTTGTCTCAGCCGCTGGCAACCGGCTCGCAGCTTCAAGGCTAGCTGCCGAAGCGAGCGCTATCGACTCTGCTGACCGCGCCGCCCAAAGGGCGTTGGTGCGCCTTGCGCTGAGTTTCTGCAATTCCGTCTGCCGGGCGATCACGCCGGTTGCCATCACAGCCGCGACCGAAAGTGTCGCGACGATGAGCAGGATGGACAGCAGCGCCGCGCCTGCCTCCTTGTTCGCAAGCTTCATGTGCCTGCTCCTACGAGGTAGCGGACGGTCAATACATCGCCTTCAGAGAAGGTCAGCGACAGCTCAACCTTCTGGGGCACATCCGCCGACTTGCTGCTTCCCGTCTGCCATTCGCTCCGCCAGCTTTCTGCCCGGCCAAAGCGGGCATCAAGGCGAGCGATCCCGCTGAGCAGCGTCTCGTCAACGGACGGAGTGGCTGGCCCCGGATCAGGCGCAAACCATGACCGGCGGATCAGGTTGCCGCCTTCGAAGCGATACTCGACGCGCTGCAGATCGCTACGCGCGGCACCTGCCGGATTGCTCCACCCGTTTCGGACAAACAGCATGAGCCTTCCGTCCGCACGCGGCGCATACCCGGCAAAGGCTGCCGCGGGTTCGGACAAGGCAGCGTCCTGACTTGTCCGGCCCGTATAGGCGGCAAGGTCCGCCGAGATTGTATTGAGGGCGACTGCCAGCTCGCTTGAGGCTTCGCCCCGCGTCTCCAGCACGCGCGCCCCGCGAAGGGTCTGACCCGTCATAACCGCGCCGGCTGCCGCCATCAGCGCGATCACGAAAAGCGCGATCAGCGTTTCGATCAAGGTCATCCCGCTTTGCGCAGAGTAAGCCCGGGTCATGGCGCCGCGCCTTCGGTTGCCAGAAGTGACAGGCGCGCCAGCACTGTCTCTCCGCCGTCCTCCCGCACATCGATCCGTACGCTGTAGAGCCCCGGCTGCGGCGTTGCTTCGAGCGTGCGCGTCCAGACATAGGCGCGGCCGCGCTGGATGGCTTCGCCTTCCGTGACCGGGCTCAGACTGAGCGTCTGCTCGGTGACCGTGTCAACGGCGACATTCTCCGCCACCGTGCGCGCAAGCAGACGCGTATCGAGCTCCCGGCTGATGCGAACCGACTGCGTATTCAGCGACACGAGCCCCATTGCGGAAATCGAGAATACGGCCAACGCCACCATGGTTTCGAGAAGGGAGAAGCCTTGCGTCCTCACGAGTCCCCCCTTTGAGGTAAAGGCACCGCGAGTTCGCGGCGGCCAGAGCGCAATAGCACCTCGACCGCGTCTGAATGGCCCAGCGGATCGAAGACGAGTTGCGGCTGCAATCCGCCCCCTGCATCCAGCCTGTCGTCACGTGGCGCGGCTGCCGGAGATACGACTTCAATTCCCTTGGGAAGTTCTCTCGATGTGCGTGGCAATGCCGTCCAGGCTCCGTCGATCCAGGCCGCTCCGTAGTAGCCGCTACTCTCCAGAACGAGCCCCAGAGGCTCGCCCGTCACCCGAGCGCGGGCGTCCAGCTGCGCGATCGTTTGCGCGAGTTGCTCGGCTTCCTGTTTCAGCGGATCAGGCGGCCGGCTTGTCCCGACAATCATCGCGGATGCAAAGGCGATGATCGACAAGGTTACGAGGACTTCCGTCAGCGAAAAGCCAGCCTCCGCCGGAGCAGGGCTCGGCGCAGTGTTTCTCGCACGGAATGTCCCGGTGACGGCCATTCCGCGATCACTCCCAATTGCCGATATCGGCGTCCGGGCCTTCACCACCAGGTTGCCCGTCAGCGCCGAAAGAGAAGACATCATAGCGTCCGCCCGAGCGTGTACCCGGGATCTGGTACTGGTAGGGATTGCCCCACGGGTCCATCTGCACACGGCGGATATAGCCGCCTTGCCGGTAGAGCGCTGCATCGACACCTTGTGGCGGCGTAGACAGCGCCGCGAGGCCCTGTGCCGAGGTCGGATAGTTATACAGGTCGAGGCTGTATTGCTCGAGCGCGCTTTCAAGGCTGGCAATGTCCGACCGGGCCTTTGAAATGCGCGACCGATCGCCTACGGGCGCCACGTTGACGATGATCAGCGTGGCCAGAAGTCCCATGATGAACACGACGACCATCAGTTCGACCAGTGAAAATCCGGCCTCGCTGCGGCGCCGGTTGCGGAGTGAGAGAGAAGTCGGATGGGGCATGGTTTCCTCCGTCAGCCGAGGGCAAGAGTGTTGAGTTGCATGATTGGCAGCATGATCGACAGCACGATGGTGCCCACGATGCCGCCGAGGATAATGATGATGGCCGGCTCCAGCAGGCTGAGCAGCGTGCGCGTCGTCGCCTCGAATTCGCTCTCAAGGAAATCGGCGCCGCGGTTCATCATTGCCGGCACATCGCGCGCCGCTTCGCCGCTCTGCACCATATGGGTCAGGATTGGCGGGAACACGCCGGTCTTGCGCATAGATGCCGATAGCGGCGCGCCTTGTTGAACCTGCTCGATGATCTCGGCTGCAGCATCGCGGAATACAGTGTTACCCATTGCGCCGCGCGCGGCGCTCAACGCTTCGATCACGGTCGCGCCTGAGCCGGCGAGGGTCGCATGCACCCGCGCGAACTGGGCTGCGCATAGCGTGCGGATCATTGGGCCAATGAACGGTACGCCAAGGATAAAAGCGTCCCAACGCTTGCGAAAAACCGGCGCGGCCAGCGCCCGGTTGAACATCACACTGACGGCAATGGCAGATCCTGCGATCAGCCAGCCCCAGTGGCGGACGAGGTCGGACGCGCCAATGACGAGGCGCGTCAGCAGAGGCAATTCGGTGGTGCGGAGCATTGCGAACTGTTCCACCAGCTTGGGCACGACGAAGATCATCAGGGCCGAGACCATCAGCAAGGCCATCGCGCCCAGCACTGCCGGATAGACGAGTGCGGCGCGGGCCTGAGAGGCCATCTTGTAGGTTCGCTCAAGATTGGCCGCCAGTTGGTCCAAGACGGCGGGCAGCCGGCCCGCAGACTCACCAGCCGCAACAACCGAGCGATAGAGCGGCGGAAAGGCAAGCGGCGCGGCGCGAAGGGCGTCCGCCAGCGGCACGCCTTCCATGACCTGCGAGCGGACGCCAAGGATCAGCGCGCGCACCGATTTTGCGCTGCCATCAGCCGCTGCTGCCGTCAGAGCCTGCTCAACCGTCATGCCGGATTGCAGCAGCACGGCCATCTGGCGTGTGAATAGCGTGCGCTGTTTGTGAGACAGGCGGCCGCCGACGCGCGGGCGGCCCTTGCGGGCTGTTCCAGCCTCCTCGATTTCCACTGGCGTCAGCTGCCGTGCGCGCAGTTCGCGGCGTGCTGCGCGGGGATTGTCCGCCGAGATGACGCCAGAGGTGCGCCGTCCGTCTGCGGTCAACGCCTTGTAGTCATATGCCGCCATTCCACGCCTCCCTACGGCAGACATGCAGCAGCTCTTCAGGGCTCGTCTCACCGCTTAGCACATGCCGCATCCCGTTCCGGAACAGCATGTCGGACGACACGAAGGCGGCGCGCTCGATCGCCTCTTCGCTTGCGGCCTCGTGGATCAGGCGCTTGATCTCTGGCGTCACCAGCAGCAGCTCATAAACGCCGAGCCGGCCTGCATAGCCGGTGCCTCGGCAAGCATCACACCCGGCGGGTCGGCAAAACATGCCAGAATGATCCGCAGGCAAACCAAGTTTCTCCGCGAGAGCTGCATCCGGCTGGTAGGCCACCTTGCAGTTCGGGCAGAGGCGGCGAACCAGGCGCTGGGCGAGGACAGCGCGAAGCGTCGAAGCAAGCAGGAAGCTCTCGATTCCCATGTCGCGAAGACGCGTGATCGCGCCCGCGGAGCTGTTGGTGTGAACCGTGGACAGCGCGAGGCGTCCTGTCAGCGCAAACTCCAGCGCCACTTCCGCCGTCTCCGCATCGCGAATCTCACCGACCATCACGATGTTCGGATCGTTCCGCAGGATCGAGCGCAGCGTCGCGGCAAAAGTCAGCCCCACCTTGTGATCCATCGGTGTCTGGCTGATCCCGTCGAGACCATACTCTACCGGGTCTTCCAGCGTCATGATATTCACACGCCCGGTATTCAGCATCGCAAGCGCCGAATAGAGCGTTGTTGTCTTGCCCGAGCCTGTCGGGCCAGTAACCAGGATCACGCCATTCGGTTCGGCGATGACCGCGCGGAACCGTTCCAGCGTCGCCGGATCCATGCCGAGCCCGTCCAGCCCGACCAGCGCCTGCCGCGTATCCAGTATACGAAGCGCCACGCGTTCGCCGTACCGCGTCGGCAGCGTCGCCACCCGCACGTCCAGCGCCCGCCCACCTAAAGACAGTGACACGCGTCCATCCTGCGGCATGCGTTTCTCGGAGATGTCGAGGCGGCTCATTACCTTGATGCGCGATACAAGCGGCGCCGCAATCCGGCGCGACGCAGCGAGAACTTCCTGCAATTCCCCATCGATGCGATAGCGGATGGAGAGTTTCTCTTCGAACGGATCAATGTGGATATCCGAGGCGCGGCGCTTGATGGCATCCTGCAGCAGGCCATTGATCAGGCGAACAATCGGCGCATCGCCGTCGCTGGCAAGAAGGTCTTCCGTCTGCGGAAGGCCATCGAACAGGGACTCGAGGTTCTCCTGCTTTTCGGCAGCCGCCGCTGCCGTTCCGTCGAGTGCGCCGCCGCCAAAACCCTCCGACAGCAGCCGCTCAAAAGCGATAGCCGTGTGCGCCTCGATTTCGAAGGGTGTACCCAGCACGCGGCGAACTTCCGCCAGCGCGAGCATATCGGCGCCTTCCCGCATCGCGACCGTCAAGGGCGAGCGCCCGGGGATCACGGCAAGGCCTTTGTCCCGGGCGAATGCGTAGTTCACCTGCGTGCGCATGGCCTTATCCGGCAGGGCTCGGCGCCAGGCCGGCAGGCGGCAGGGTGCCGAGCACCTGGTTTACATAAGTGTCGATGGAATTGCCCGGTGAGACGCCGCGCATCAACTCCTCACCGCGAACATATAGATATTTCTGCTCGGTCGCCGCCTTGGCATCGGCCTTGTCGCGCACAATCGTCGGCCGGATGAACACCATCAGGTTCGTGCGCGTTGTCGACTTGCCCTCGGACCGGAACAGCCGCCCGGCCACAGGAATGTCACCCAGCACGGGCACCTTGGAGTCGCGCACCGTTTCCGTCTGTTCTATCAGACCGCCCAGCACGATGATCTCGCCATCATCAGCAAGTACGCTGGCCGTGATCTTGCGCTTGTCGAGGATGAGGTCCGGAGTCACCGTTCCCACACTGCCGAACACGCTGGAGACTTCCTGGCGGATATCGAGGCGCACTGTGTCATTCTCGCCGATGCGCGGCGTCACTTCGAGCTGGATGCCGACATCCTGACGCTCGACCGTCCGGAAAGGATTGGAATTGGCATCGCCCAGAACCTGACCGGTCGTGATCGGCACTTCCTGGCCAACGATCAGCGCAGAGGTGGCATTGTTCAGTGTCATGCCAAACGGAGTCGAAAGGATGCGGGAGTTGGTGTCGTTCTGCACAGCGTTCAGGATCACGCCAAACAGGTTGTCGCCGGACTGGCCACCAAATCCGAGTGTCAGGCCTGAGGTGCCCGTCAGCGAACTGATCGCCGCATCGCGGAAGGGATTGGCCTTCTCAAGGTCATTGAACCCGTCTGTCAGCAGCGCGCCGGTCAGGGCAAGCAGGTTCGGGGCCGAGCGGGAGAAGTTGGTGGAGGCAAACGGCACATCGCTCTTGCCGGTGCCTGACAGCAGGAATTGCAGGCCGAGTTCCTTGGCTGCATCATCCGACATCTCGACGATGATCGCCTCGACCATCACTTGCGGCCGGCGAACGTCGAGGGCCGAGATCACCTTCTCCATCGCCACAAGTGTTTCGGCATTGCCGCTGAGGATCAGCGAGTTCGTCGCCGGATGGTGAGAAATCGTCTGCGCCGGCGGCGCCGTGTCGGAAGGCGAACGCTGCGCCGCGATGCTGAGGCCGACGCGCTCAAGGATCGGAACGATCTCGCCCGCATCCGTATAGTTCAACGGAATGATGCGGATGTTGTCGCGCTGCGGCTCGGTGGCGTCGAGTTGAAGGGCCACTTCGCGCGCCTTGTTGACTGTGGCAGTGTCGCCGCGCAGCAGCACGGAGTTGCTCGTCTCCGAGGCAACGGCAAGGAAATTCCGTCCGCCAGCGGACGTGCCGCCATCCGGCGTGGCGCCGCCCTGCAGGCGGTTGAGCACCGCTTCCATCTCAAGCGCAGGAACATTGCGCAGTGCAACGGTCTCGGTGACATTCGGATCGCGGTCTATCGACTCGATCATCCGGCGCACGCGCTGAAGGTTCGAAGCATAATCGACGACGACCAGCGTATTGGTGTTCGCGTTCGCGGCGATTTGACCCTGGCTGTCCAGCACCGGCTTGATCTGCTGCGCCACATCCATGGCGTTGGCATAGTCCAGCCGGATGATCTCCGTAATAAAGGCGTTGCCGCCCTGGCCGGAAATCGGTGCTTCGGTCGCGGCGATGGATTCAGGCACAATCCGGTAAGTGTCGCGCCCGGCCGGAATCGCCGCAAAGCCCTGTACACGGAGGGTTGTCAGGAAGACCTGAAACACATCCGCCGTGCTCATCGGCGTTTGCGATACGACCGACACACGCGCCTTGCGCACATCCGGATGCGTAATGAACGTATAGCCGGTCAGCATCGAGACATCAGCGATCAACGTGTTCAGCTCCACATCATCGAGCTTCAGCACATGCTTGTCGCCGGTCTCGGCCGGCGCCTGTGCAGTGGCCCATTGCGCGGCGGACAAGGCCGCGGCGGCGGCCATGAGAATGCGTTTGGTCATTGGGAAAGGCTTGTGTTGGGCGAAACGCGCAGGCGCACGATGGCGCCCTGGCGAACCACATCGAGCGCCACATCTGAGCCATTGGCGACGGACTGGCTGATCTGTTCGGGGTGCAGGCCTTCAATCGCCTGGCCGTTGACGCGCAGGATCATGTCTCCCGACTGCAATCCTGCGGCTTCAAAAGCGCCCGAACCACGCGGCTCCACACGGTATCCCGCAATCTGACCGCTGCGCATTTCCGGCAACATGACAGTATCGGCCGCGAGCGCTGTCGGCGTTACGGCAACGGTCTCCGGATCTGCCGCCGAAGCCATAATCAATGTGCTTCCAGCTGGCACTTGTGCGGCAGGTTCGCCGAAGGGCGCTGTCCGGCCGGGATGAAGGCTAAGCACTTCCAGAACGCCGTCGCGGCTCAAATGCGCGGCCTCGCCTGTGACGTTCACCAGCACCACGCCGGGCATCACTTCATCGCCCGGAACAAAGCGCTTCTGGGCGCCATCCGGAAAGGAGATGATCGCGCTGCTCGCCGTCGTGTTGCCGGTCACCGCGCGCACGCCGGAAAGCTTCAGGTCAAGGCTTGTCTCCGCGCCAGCTGGCTCGCTGAGGCTGATGTCCTGCGCTGCAAACGGGTTGACCCGGGTCAGGATCATCGCCGGTGCGTCAGCGGAATCTGCTGCAGCCGCGCCGGATGTGATGTGTGAGGTGAGCGACGCGGGCAGGGGCGAATCCTGCGGCGCCATCGCCACCCAGGCAAGGCGTCCGAACAGGACGCCAATCGTCACGACCAGAAGCGATTCAACGGCAACACGGCCAGCTGATTCTACGCCCGCGCCCGTGATGCTTCTTTCCATTCTGAAAAGTGCCGCCATCCGATAACCCCTAGGTCTAGCCCCTGCACGTTATTCACACTTGTGCGACACTTCCGCGACGGTTTCGGTACCTTTTCGTCAAAGGCTGCAGGCCGTTGCAATTTCGCAACGACCTGCAAGGCCCAAGCATCAGAATTTGGCGCTAAGTCCGAACGAAAGGGTGGTTCCAAGGTCATACTGGTTCACCTGCACGAACCCGCCAGCGCCGGACTGGAATTCGTCGAAGTCTTCACCCAGCAGGTTCTGGGCCTTGAGATCGAAGGTGAACGTCTTTCCGCGGAGGTCGAAACCCTTCTTGAATACGAAATCAAGGTTTACGCCCGGGTCCTGCACGAAGTCAGGCTGGCCGTTGGGCGCGCGGGCCGTTGAGCGTTCGCTCGCATACGTCACCAGCAGGGTCGCCTGCGATTTCGCCGGGTCATCCGTCCAGCCGAGCTGCAGGTTTGCGATGTGTTCGGACTGCCCCTGCAGCCGCGAACCATCCACGATGAAGTCAGTTGCGGGGCGACCCTGACCAGCGGCCTGAAGCGGGAATACCACATCGCCCGGTCCGGCTTTCACTTCCGAAGACGTGTAGGTGTAGTTGGCTTGGACGAGGAATTCCTTGTTCTGCAGGAAGGCGCCTTCGAACGGGCTGTCGAACACGCGCTTGAAGTCAAACTCGACACCATAGAGCAGGGCGCTCGGAGCGTTTAGGTAAGTCTGGAAGACCGAGGCGCTCTGAGTCGTGACAACCGACTCGACCGGCTTGTCCAGTTCCTTGAAGAACAGGCCCGCCGTGAAGGCCTGGCCGCGGTCGAAATAGTATTCGTAACGTGCATCCAGGTTCAGGATTTCGGTGTCCTGAAGATACGGGTTGCCGATAAACACGCGGCTGCTGTCCGGATCAAAGTATTGCTGCGGTGCCAGTTCGCGGAACTGCGGCCGGCCGATGCTTTGCGAGGCACCGAGGCGCAGTTGCTGGTCCTCGGCAAAGTTCCAGGTCAGCGTCGCCGCGGGTAGGAAATACTCGTTGCTGATGCCCGGCACCGGATCGGGGTCCGCTTCCGACGAAATCAGCGACAGCGGCGTCACGGTCTGGTCGCCCGTTTCGAAACGTACGCCGAGCGCCGCCCGCACCAGCGGGATCACTTCCGCGTCCACCTTGGCATAGGCGCCAAAGACGTCGAGGTTTGCGTCATAGGCCGAGGCGCCGGCCGCGCCCGTGGTTTCGCGGATGACGAAAACATCAGGGTTGATGTTGAAGTTTGCGAAGAGGAAGTCGACGCGCTGCTGCGTGATCAGGAAGTCGAGCGGCGGGCTTCCGACGATGAAGCCGAAGGTCCGGGTCTGCGCCGAGCGCTCGTTCGTATAGCTCTCCACGCCAGCCGAGAACTCGATATCGCGCGCTGACGACAGCGGATGCGTATACTGTACATCGACAGCGCCGCTGACGACCTTGTCATCCAGGTAGCTGAACGCGAGGCTGTTGTTGGAGCCCGATCCGGCCGGGTCGTAGACATAGTTGCCGACAACCGGATCAAACACATAGCGCACTTCGCGCTCATACGGCGCATCGCGCTTGGTCTGCGACAGGGCCGTGCGCCAGTCGAAGGTCCAGTTTCCACGGAAGTGGCGGCCGTTGAGCTGCGTGCTGTAAAGCTCTCGCTCATACCAGGCGGTCCGGTCGTCGCGCACATCGCGGGTGGCCAGATCATCGAAGCCCTCACGCGTGAAGGCCTGCTTGGTCGTGCGGCGGATATAGAGGTTGGTCCAGTCGACCTTGTCGTCGCCGAAATCGAGACCCATGCCAAACAGGGCATCCCAGCCGATATTGTGCTCGGTTGAGAGATAGTCGTACACCGTCGTGGGCGCGAGGATGCCGCCATTGATCTCGCCCGTGCCGAGTTCACCCGTCCGCGTGCGCCAGCCATTGCTGTAGCCCAGCACGCCGACAATGCCGAGTTCTGCGCTGCCGATGTCAAACGAGGTGCCGCCAGACGCTTCATAGCTTCCATTCATCGGAATGGAATCATTGGTCTGGATCAGGTTGATTTCGGCGTTCCGGAAGCTTTGGCCGATGGCTGTCAGCTGTGCGGGCGTGAAGTTGTTGTCGATGATGCGCAGGCCGCTGCTGAGCGCCGAGCGGACAATGCCTGGGATCTCACGCGTGCCATCGTCAAAACCGAGGCTGTCGGTATCCGAGCCATAATACGTGATGCCGTCCTGGAAGCTGGTCTCGGAGTTGACGCTGCCGCCAATGCTCACCTCGAAGAAGCTTTCACTCGGGATGTTCAGTGTACGAAGGTCAATGATACCGCCGCCGAACTCGCCCGGATACTCGGCCGAATAGGTTTTCTGGACGAGAACGTTCTCAAGGATCTTGGTCGGGAACAGGTCGAGCGGCACCACACGCTGCAGCGGCTCGGGGCTCGGCAGGGGCGAGCCATTCAGGCGGGCCGCTGAATAACGCTCGCCAAGGCCCCGCACATAAACGAAGCGCCCTTCGGCAATGCTCAGGCCAGTAACACGGGCAAGCGCTGCGGCGGCATCGGAATCGCCCTGGCGCGCCAGGTCCTCCGGCGCAAGGAATGCTGCCACTTCGGATGTGCTGCGCAGCACTTCCGGAATGTAGCGGCCAAGCACCACGACTTCCTGAAGCCGGCGGTCGCCCTCTTCTTCAGGCGGTACAACTTCAGGCGCTTCCGGCGCTGCCTCGGCTTCCGTCTCGGTGTCGACCTCGGTATCGGATTGCGCAAAGGCGAACGAAGGCGCGAGCATCGCTGTCGAAGCGATCAGCAAGGCGCGAAGGGACAGCGTTTTGAATTTCATCGGTGAGATCCTGAGTGGAGTCTTCGTCAAATGCAGGAAGGCGGAGGTTCCGTTTCAAGAACCTCCGCCCGTTCAGTCATCAGCCTAGCAGGCTGTCTGGCCCGGCAGGCCGCAGGTCCAACCCGCGTACCAGGTGTCGTTGGCATCCCGTACAGCGCCGATATAGTTCGTCGCCGTGAGGAAGTCCGTCGTGATCGTGTTCGACGGGTTGAGGCCGGTGCCGGCGTTCAGCGTAGCCGGGAAGGCGACGGCTGCCACGGCCGCCTCGTTGGCGCCGTTGATGAACGTGCCGGTCAGCGTCGAGGTGCCGCTCAGCACGTTCGAAGGGTCCGTCAGCAGGGCTTCGATGGTCGCATCCGGGATATCCGGGTTGCCGGTCGAAGACACGCCGCCGTCACCATTGCCGCCGGCGCAGGAGAAGAACACGCCGCGATAGTAAGGCCCGTTACCCGACACGCCGTTCGGATTGCTCAGCGTCACGCTGTTGGCGATGTTGACGCACTGGTGCGTACCCGGATGGCGGATCACCGAGTTGAACACGCGCGCTGCGTGGCCTGTGTTGTGCACGATCGCATCCCGCGTCGAGGCGGCGCGCATCACGATCGTCCAGTTGGCATAGGTGGGGCGCGTGAAGTAATCGGCGGTGTTGGTGCCGCGCGAGCTGGTTTCCCAGGCGAAGTCGCCGCCGCCATCCCGCTGGACAACGATGCCGAATTGCGCCGCGCCGCGCCAGCCGGAGTCGGTGTCGAAGCTGTCATCATCGTTGCCGGTCAGCACGATGTTCTTGATGTTGACGTTGCCGCCGAAGATTTCGATGCCGTCATCCGAGCTATTGTGGACCTGAACGTGGTCGAACGTCGTGCCCGAGCCGACGCCGGCCAGCGTGATACCGTTGAGTTCGTTGTTCGCCGAGATCGTGAAGCCCGAGAACGAGACGCGCAGGTAGCGGATGCGGCCGCTATTGTCGGAGGGCGCGTTGCCGCCGTAGAAAGCGTTCGAACCTTCGACCTGTGCTTCGCAGGCTGCGTTCGGCGGGGTGACGCCCGTACCGCAACCGTCCGTCGACGGAGCGCGGCCGTTGATCACGAGACCGCCCCACTGGCCGATCGAGTTCACGGTCGTCGTGCCTTCGACGTTCTGGCGGCTGGTCATGATGATCGGGTTCGTGGCGGTGCCTTCGGCGAAGATCTGCGACCCGCGGTTCACGAGAAGATAGTCGAGGCCCGAGTTACCGAAGATTGTCACACCGGGTTCGATGGTCAGGATGCCTTGCTGCGCGCCGGCAATCGGGTTGCTGGCATCCGGGCCGAGGTCGGTGCCGACCTGCGTGCGGCCGCTGACGGAATAAATCGTGCCGGCACGATTCGGAACGATCAAGTTTCCGGTGATCGTGGAGGGCAGCTGGCAGATACGGCGGTTGGAAACCGTGCCGACGTTGGCAAAGCCGGCCGGGCAATCTGCGGCGGGCGTGCCGGGAGCCGGGCCGGGCGGCGGCGGGGCAGGCGGCGGCGGTGTCGGTGTGGGGGCCGGCA
>VYLE01000098.1_pt1 | contig 81674 bp, 73 predicted proteins | sample 5114391 | NCBI WGS metagenome assembly VYLE01 (sample SAMN12291771, study PRJNA351875) | freshwater metagenome | isolation source: freshwater lake | place: USA: Michigan, Kent Lake | collected 2013-08-15 | reverse complement strand
CGTGGCCGTCAGGGTCTATGTTCCCAGCGCCGGCGTAAGCCAGTCTGTGGCGATCGGGACAGCCGGCAGCAACTCGCCCGTCGACATCCGGAACCCCTATCTGGGGCTGAACTACATCATGACTACCCAGGGCATCTTCCCGTCCCGGAACTGAGTCCGACGCCTGATCGGTCGGGGACTGGACACAGTCCCCGACCGACGGGTCATCAGTTGACCACAATCTGATAGGCGCGCCGCTCCGGGCGACTGGAAACAATGCAGGTCATGTAGAACGAGGCCATCGCTCCGTTCGGAAGCTTGAGCTCATACAGGCCATCAACGAGGGCAATGTTCAGGGGCGTAGACAGCAGCATGCTGAAGGGCGGCCGAAACCCAGGGTTGGGACGCCCCTCCATGACACTGTCCAGCCGCAGGGCGACTGGTTCCGGCAGGGTGTTGGCCAGCACCTCTTGACCGACAAAGGCCTGGTAGAGCGAAGCCCGATAGAAGTCATTCAATTCGCCGTTCGTCGACATCAGCGCCTCGCCGTTTGTGATAGACAACCTTTACGATGTCGGAATGGAATGGAAAACTCCGGACTTGACCCGTGGCCTCTGAAACATCTTCCCGACTACGCCCGGAAAGCAGGCAGGATGCCGCTCTGATCGACCAGCTGTTTCTGGAAGGGATCCTCGAGCAGATGGGCCTGACCTCCGAGACGATGGGACCGTTTGAGGCCCTGATCGACATGCAGGCCCGTTCCCGCGATCAGACCCATGCCGCCGACTTCCCGGACGCCGTGCGGGAGGTGCTGATGGCGCGCGGGGAACCGGCGGGGCGGCTGATGACGGCCCTGGTCGATGGCGATGTTTACATCGTTGATATCGCCGTACTGCAGGGTTGTCGTCGGCAGGGACTGGCCGCCGAGATGATCCGGACCTGCCAGCAGCGCGCCGCCGCGGCTGGCCAGGCGGTGACGGCCGATATCAGCGTGATGAACCATGCCTCTCTGGCCCTTTTTCGCTCGCAGGGGTTCGAAATTCGAGAGGAGCCAGCCGAGGCCTACGTCGTCGCGCGCTGGCAATCCCCGGCATGAGCCTGCGGTCGGCCCGACGACTGGCGAGGGCGCTGGTCGGAGACCCTGATCGACTGAAGAGCCTGTCGACGATCACAGACGCCGAGGCCTTTGCGCAGGCCGTCGCGACCGAGGAGACCAGCGCCGACGATATCTTCAGAACCATTCACCGACAGGGCGACACGCCGGAGGTCGAAAATCCACTGGCTGGATCCCTGGCCGGATGGATTCCAGTCCAGCTTCTGCGCGCCGCGGACGAGGCCTGCATTGACTGGCTGTGGTTCGGCGACCTGAGACTGACACACCCCTTCTTCGAGGACAGCCAAAGGCTCGCGAGGGCCTTGCCGTTGAACCGGTTCCTGCGGCGGCGCACGCCCCTGGAGGCCCTGGCGACGATCGCGCCGCCCTTGTCGCTGGCAGGGCTGGTCTTTCACCTGTCGCGTTGCGGCTCGACCCTGGTGTCCCAGATGCTGGCGGCCTCGCCTGACCTTGTGGTGCTGTCCGAACCGCCGATCCTCGATCAGATCCTGCGGATGTCCCGCGCCGAGGCCTGGCCCGAGGCCGATCGGCGAGCGGTCCTGCGGGGGGTGGTGGCGGCGCTGTCGCAGCCACGGACCGGCTTGGAATCCCGCGCCGTCATCAAGCTCGACAGCTGGCACATCACTGACCAGGCGATCTTTGCCGACGCCTTCCCGAAAACGCCCTGGGTCTTCCTGCACCGCGAACCGCTCGAGGTGATGGTGTCCCACGCCGCGCAACCCGGAATCCATATGGTTCCGGGGATGGTCGACTGGCCCGAGCCGGCGCCGGCCTTCGATCCTGCCTCGTCCTCACCGATGGCTGACTACGCTGCCCAGGCGCTGGCCAGACTTCTGGACGCCGCGCTCGCCGCCCTGGCGAGGGGCGATGTCGCGGTGGACTACGCCAGCCTCGGCCCGGACACCGTCGAGCAGTTCTGCAACCTTTTCTCGCTCGAGCCGACCGACGACGAAAGAACAGCGATGCGGTCATCGCTGCGGAGGGACGCCAAGAACCCGGATCGAACCTTCGAATCGGATCAGGAGACCAAGCGTTCCCGGGTCACCGACGACCTGCGCCAGGCGGCAACGGCGCGAATCGGCGACCGCTACGAGAGGTTAAAAGCCCTGGGGGCGGGACCCGGGCCGGCCTGACCGGCGGCGAACAGGTTTTCGACCCAGGTGTTCACAACCAGATCGATGACCAGGTGAATGCGGTCGACGAGGCTGTCGTTCTCGACCCGGTGGGGCCGATTGAAATCCAGGTACCAGCATTCGCCAGGCGCCATGACGACGCGGTGGCCATCCAGGTGGAAACGGACAGCGGGGTCTGTAACCACAGGGATATGAACCCTGGCCACCCCATTCTCGAAACTCAGGTCAAAGTCCTGGTGCTCGAGAATCTCCGAGCCCGCGCCCAGCTTGAGGTATCGCACCATTTCCATGTCGCACTGGAAGGCCGACAGGATCGCGGCCGTCGCCGGCATTTCGGCCAGCAGGGCGGTGTTGGCGAACTCGACGGGATTGCCGTTGGAGACGAACAGGCGCCCCGCTTCGCCCCCGACAGATCGCAGGGCCAGCCCGCTCCAATCGCCTTCGTAGTCGCCGCGATTGAAATGGGGCGTCCAGGCCTCCGCCGCGACGCCGGACGCTTCGGCCGCCAGCGGTTCCGGCGCGATGGTCAGCGGCAGCTTGAGGATAGGCGGGGAGATTGAGGCCATGATTGTGCGCCGCTGAGCTGGAACGGGTGCGCTACCGCGCGGCCCCGGAATCCTCTAGCACAGCAAGGGAATGGGAACGACAGGGGCGGACATGAGCATCGAAGGTTGGCAAGCGCTCCGGCGACGGGTCCTCGAAGACGCCGACCTCCAGGCCATCCTCTGGCGCCACGCCGACTGGGGCGCCTTTGAAGCGGCGCTCGCGGCTCTTGGCGCACCGGAAGCGCCCTGCCCGTGGATCCGGGCGCCGATCAGCGATCATGCCGTTCTGAACAGCCGACCCGCGGGTCCCCACTGGGCGCCGGCGGACCTGGACCTGATGACCGGCCGGGGGGTGCAATGGATCTACTGTGGCGGCGAGAGGCCCGTTGAGCCCTTCTTCAGCATGGACACCTGGCGGTGGTCGCAGCGCCCCCTCAACGCCTTCCTTCAGGCTCACGCGAGTTTCGTACCCGATCCCGATCCGCCACCTCCCGTTGTCGGGCTGGTCTTCCACCTGAGCCGTTGTGGCTCAACCCTGGTCGGCCAGATGCTGAGGGCTGCCTGCCCGGACCTGCTCGTCCTGCTTGAGTCCCGCGCCATCGGCAAGGCCGCGCGGCATCTGCCCTGGGCGCCGATCGATGCCGGACGCCGGGTCGAGCAGCTGCGATACATGGCCAAAACCCTCTACGAAGGGTGCGGCGCCCCGCCCGGAGGCCTGGTGATCAAGGCCGAGGGAACGGCGCTGTACGACCTCGATGTATACCTGCAGGCTTTTCCTGGAACGCCGTGGATCGTCATTCACCGCGATCCGGCCGAAATCCTGGCATCGCATCAACGCGAGCCCGCGCCGGAAGCGACACAGGGCGTCCTTGAATTCGCTCCGCCGCCGTCTCTCGACTTCCAGATGAGCAGTACGCTTTCACCGGAATCCTATGCGGCCCATGTGCTGGCAGCCTTGTGTGAAGCGGCCACGGAGGGGTTGGAGAAGCCCGGGTCTCTCGGCCGCCTGGTCGGCTATGCCGACATTGTCGCCTGGACGATGCAGGCCCTGCCTTGCCATTTCGCACTCTCTCTGCCGTCTGACGCAGAGGCCCGCATGTCCGCCATGGCCGACCGCGACGCCAAGTTTCCCCAAACCGCCTTTATCGACGACAGCCGGGAAAAGCGGCGGCTTGCCGACACCGCCGAGATCGCCTGTGCCGCGCGCATCGTGCAGCCGGCCTATCAGGCGCTGCTCGGCGCCGGAGCCTGATCGACGCACAGTCGCTATTTTGTTGATGACGTGCGCCTCGGAGCGCAATATCAATCGACTTCTGAAATGGGGGGTGTCGGATGGACCGTCGTGGTTTTATGTCTACCGGGATCGCGACTGCTGCGGTCGGTGGCTTCGCCTTGTCTGCGAAGCCAGCCAAGGCTGCGCCCACGCCACTGACGGTCAAGGGCTATCTCAAGCGGGTCACCAACAACATGTACGTGATCACGCCAACCGCCCAGATGACCGACCCGAAATCTCCCCGCTACGCTGACTGGCCCAAGGGCGCCATCCGGGTCTACGCCAAGGACACCACCAAGATGAAGGTGGGTCTGGTAACGATCAAGGGCAAGGTCACTATCGGCAACCAGATCGACGTCAACACCAGGACGGCCGCCACGATGCTGATGATCGACGCGGTAATGGCGTAAGCTAGGACGAACGCCTGATTTAAAGGGGGCGTTGCGCCGGTCGCCGCGCCCCCTTTTTCGTTCAAGTTCCCGGAAATGGCACGTAGCCCGGCGGCATGCTTCCCGGCGGGCCGACCCAGTAGCCCTGGCTGCCCTTTGGCGGCGGGGGAATACGCGCCGGCGGCCGGGCGGAAGCCGGTCCGCTCGGGGGTGCGGCGTAAGACTGCGATTGCGGACTTCCGGCCGGCGGCGATGCCGCAGCAGCTGGCGGCGCTGTCTCGGCCAGGACTGGCCGCACGGCCGCCGGCATCGCCGCGCTGAGCGGACCGCTGCGGGCGGAAAACAGAGACAGATTCAGGACCTTGCGTCCCCGCGTCAGTCGAGCGCTGCGGCGTTCCAAGGCAGCCAGCCGCCAACCGTCGATGCTGTCACCCCGGCGCGCCCTGAGGCTGACGCCATTCGAGGAAAAATAGCCGGTCAGGGCGCCATCCTTGCCCAAAACCCCCACCAGGACGGGTTGGAGATCCGGCCGCGGTCTGGCGACAGGGCTTTCGACGGCGGGGGCGCCCTCGCCGGCGGTCGCCATCGGAGCGCCGGCGCCTGCAAATCGGATCATGCGGGCGGCGCTCGAAGCCTCCTCGACTCCGGCGGCGGCGATGCGCGGGCCGCTGCTGGCCGGCAACAGACCCTCGGCAACCATGTCCCGTTCCGCGCCCGGCCAAAGGGTCACGGCGGCGGCCAGCACCGCGGCGCCGGCCAAGATGATGAGTGGCGGGCGAATCATGAGCCGCCCCCCTGGATGGCGACCAGAACGGCCAGGTCTGCGCTGATCTCCGCCCCCGGGGCGCCGGGCTCGCCGGTCGCCAGCAACAGCCGCTCCAGCACCACCGCCTCGCCGCGCTTCTCGATCCAGCGGGCCAGGCGATCGGCGGCCGGGGCGTCGGCATAGCCGCGAAGGCCCAGCCGCACGACCTGCAGGTTGGTCCCGCCCGGCCGCCGCTCCAGCACCTCCAGCTCGACGATCCTGATCCCGGCGTCGGTCAGCGCCTGGCGCATCCGCTCGGAGGCCGCCAGCGAGGCCTGGCTGGCGGGTGCGGCGACCAGCGCCTCGCCCGTGGTCGCGGTTCCGGTGCGGGCGGCGTAGTCCTTCACCAGCCCTTCCTGCAGGGCGGCTTCCTTCCGCGTCGCGTTCAGGTCCTGCAGCTGCAGCCCGACCCGCACCGCCAGCAGGGCGGCGACGAGCAGCAGCAGGCCGGCCACGATCGGCAGCCAACGCTCGGGAATCTGCGGCGGGGCCGGGTTCGCCTGATTCGCAGTCACTGGCAGACCTCAGGGTCGAGGATCACCCGGTTGCCGGCCCCGTTGCCGTTGTCATTGGCGGCGCGCGCGCCCTTGGCGTGCAGGGCCCCGAGTTGTTCGGGCGTCATCGGCTGGGCGAGCCCGGCCATCACCTGACCATCGGCGGCCGACAGGTCGGTCAGCACCACCTCGCTGCCATTGGCGGCGCCGGTCGCAGCGAGCGTGTCGAAGGCGCAGTCGACCATCATGGCGTGACGCTGGCCGGCGGCCGTACGCCACACCCGCTGGGCGTCGCCCTGCAGCCGCACCTGCCGGCTGGTGAAGCGGACCAGATCCGTTGTCGCCTCTAGCCGCGTCCCGGCCCGCTCGGCCGCCTCGCCGAGCCGCAGAGACACCGCCCCCAGTACCAGCACCAGACCGAGCGCGAAGGCGCAGACCATTTCCAGCGTCTTGCGCCGGTCGTCCTGGACAGCGCCGCGCCGCCAGGGGTTTTCGAACCGGAAGTCGAAGCTCTCGCCATCCAGCTCACCTGGCAGGTCGATGAAGGCCGGGCCGTGGGCGGCGATGCCGGGCGTCGGCCCGAAAATGCTTCGCGAGGCGAAGGCGACGGCGAATCGGGTCTGGCTGCCCTCGGCCGGGCCGATGGTCTCCACCGCGAAGGCGGTCTGCTCGGCGGGCATCGGCGAGAGGATGTCCAGCTGCAACGCCACCGCCTCCCGCGCCGCCTTTCGCGAGCCGGTTGGCAGGTCGAGCGGGCGCACGAAGATGTCCGCCTCCACTGCCTCTTCGGTATCGGCTTCGAACAGGCTCATCGCTTGCCGCAATCCTCCCGCTGTGGATCGTACCTGCAGACCTCCGGCAGATCGCACCGCAGGGCCGCGACCGCAATCGCTGTATCGTCGCGGGCGATGGTCGCGGCAGACCATCCCGGCCGCTCAGTTCCATCGGGCCTGCGCGCCGTGACGATGTCGGCGGTGGCGCCGGCGGGCAGGCCGACAAAGGGAAGCACCTCATCCTCGGCCTTTAGGCCCAACCCGCCGGAATCGTCCCTAGCCAGTATCCGCCCCGGACCCGCACATCGGTCCAGGGTGCGCAGGGTCGCCTGCAGGGCGCGGTCCGACGGGTCAGGCCGCCCCAGAGCCACCGCTCGCTTGGTCCAGCCGATGAAGTCGACCTGCAGGTAAATCATCGCCGTCATGATCAGTGCCCCGATGCCGACAGCGACCAGCACTTCGGTCATTGCGAAGCCGTTGGGAACAAAACCACTGTCGGCCGAACTCAGGGCCCTCCTCATTGCGAGCCCCCGACCACGACCGCGTCGATGGCGCTACGATCCGGCCGCGCCCCGGCCGTCCAGGTCACCTCCAGCCGGATCCGCTGGGCGCCGTCCGGACGGGTGAACTCCACAGGTCCGCGTGGCAGCCGTCGCCAGGAGAAGCGCCCGGTCCGGCCCGAGGTCACCGCACGCAGGTCGGCCCGGGTGGTCAGCCGGGCCTCCTCATACAGTCGCTCGACGACCGTGGCGGCCGCCAGCCGCGCCTGGGCTCGATCAATGGTCCGGGCGGCCCAGACCAGCAGGGTCAAGGACAGGGTCCCCGTCAGGGCGGCGAGGCCGAGCGAGACCAGCGCCTCGGCCAGGATGAAGCCTTCATTGTGGGGGCGCTGCCTCACAGCTCGACCACGTCGCTGATCGACATCAGTCCCTGGAAGACCACCAGAACGATCCCGCCGACGACCACACCGATCAGCAAAACGATGGCCGGGGTCAGGATCGACAGGAAGCGCTCGGTCTTCTCCTGAGCCCGCGCCGACAGCGCATCACCCGCCTCCCCAAGCACACGGGGCAGGTCGGAGGCGCTCTCGCCCACCTTGGTCAGGCCGATCAGCATCGGCGGGGCGAAGGAGATGGCGCGGAACACTTCGGAGAGCCTGGTCCCCTCGCGCAGGCGCGGCTCCTGCGCCTCGAGGGCCAGCCGCACCGGCTCCACCCCGATCGCCTCGACCGAGACGCGGTAGGCCGTGGCCAGCGGCACTCCGGCCCCAACCGCGATCGACAGCCGCTGGGCCAGCCCACCGAACACGGTGTCCGGCAGAACGCCGAACCCGGCCCGGGTCAGCATCAAACGGTGCAGCAGGCGGATGGCGACCTCTCGGGCCGCCCGCGACAGGGTCAGAGCAAGGGCCAGGATCAGGGCCGCCAGTCCGAGGATAGGCGCGGCCGTTCGCAGGATCTGACCGCCGGCCATCACCGCCCGGGTGGTGGCGGGAAGTTCGCCGACTCCGGCGAAGGCCGGCTCCAGGGCCGGCAGCACGGCGAAGGCGAACAGCAGGATGGCCGCCGCCGCCATGGCCATGACGAATAGCGGATAGATGATCATGGTGATCAGCCGGGTGCGCGTCGCCGCCGAGGCCTTCAGCGCCGTCGCCCCGCCGGCCAGGATCTCGGTCAGCCGTCCGGTCGCCTCTCCGGCCTTGGCCAGCGCCTGTAGATAGCGGCCGGTCTGGCCGGGAATCGCCGACAGCCCCATCGACAGCGGCCGACCGGCCATCAGCTCGCCCCGCACATGGATCGCCAGCCGGGCCAGCACCGGAACCTCCGAGGTGGTCTCGATGATGTGCAGGGTCTGGCCCAGCGACAGACCGCTCTTGAGAAACCGCGCCAGGTCGGCGGCGAAGGCGGCGCCCTGGGCGTCATTGACCGACAGCCCGGTGCGGGCCGGGGCGAAGGGCGCGGTGCTTGCGGTGATAGCGGTCGGCGTAACCCCGCCTGCCAGCAGGTCGTCGCGGACCTGGGCCTCGCTCAGGCCCTCGCGCCGCCCGCGCGCCGATCGGCCGGCCGCGTCCACCCCCCGCCAGGCGTAGGTCGTCATAGGCCCAACCTCACAGGGACGTCGCCCGGTAGACATCCTCTAGCGACACCTCGCCTTGGGCCGCGTGGCGCAGGGCGTCGTGAGCCAGGGTGGCGAAGTCGGCCCGCTCGGACAGCTGACGGCGGATGTCGGCGGTCGGGGCCCCGGTCGAGATCATCCGCTCGATGGCCTCGTCGACGGTGAATATCTCGCCCAGCGGCACGCGGCCCACCCGGCCCGCGCCGTTGCAGGCCTTGCAGCCGGCCGCCTCGTGCAGGCGCAGGTCGCCGGCGGCGATGCCATGGGCCTGAAAAACCGCCGCCTCGTCCTCTGTCGCCGCGCGTGGCGTCTTGCAGGCCTCGCACAATCGCGGCGTCAGCCGCTGGGCCGAGGCCCCGATAAGCACCCCCGCCAGCAGGTAGCGTTCCACCCCCATGTCGGCCAGCCGGGCCGGGGCGGTAGCCGCGTCGTTGGTGTGCAGGGTGGCCAGAACCAGGTGGCCGGTCAGGGCCGCCTGCACCGCCAGCCTGGCCGTCTCGCTGTCGCGGATTTCGCCGACCAGGATGACGTCCGGGTCATGGCGCAGGAAGGCGCGCAGCGACGAGGCGAAGGTCACCCCCGCCGCCTCGTTGACCTGGGTCTGGTTGATGCCGTCGAAGACGTATTCGATCGGATCCTCGATGGTCAGGACCTTACGCTCCCGAGTCGCCAACTTGCGCAGGGCGGCATAGAGGGTCGTGGTCTTGCCGCTGCCGGTCGGGCCGGTGACCAGGATCAGGCCGTAGGGCCGGCGCAACTGCTGGCCGAAGGTCTCGCGGAAACTGGCGTCGAAGCCCAGGGAATCGACGGTGAAATCCACCCCATGCCGGGTCAGCAGGCGCACCACCGCCGACTCCCCGAACACCGTCGGCGTCGTGGAGATGCGCAAGTCGGTCAGCGCGCCCCGGATCGAGGCCGTCGCCCGGCCGTCCTGCGGCGCCCGCACCGAGGCGACGTCGAGATCAGCCAGCACCTTGATGCGCGCCACCACGCCGGAAGCGAAGGCGGCCGCCAGCGGCTCCAGATCACGCAGCGCGCCGTCCACCCGGATGCGCACCAGGCAACGGTCGGCCTTCTGCTCCAGGTGTATGTCGCTGGCCCGCTCGGCCAGGGCCCGCTCCAGCAGTCCGTCGAGATAGCGCACCACCGGCGCGTCGCGGGCGAAGTCCCGCAGCCGCTCGGCGTCGTCCAGAGAGCCGACAGCGAGGCTTGCCGTGTCCACCTCGGCCGCGACCGCCCGGGTCCGGGCCGCCCGCCACAGGCCGAAGGGGATGGTCCGCAGCTCGACCGGCTTGCCGGCCGCGAACCTCAAGCCTCGCCGAACCTCTTCGGCCCCCGCGTCGACCAGGCCGATGACCAGCCGGTCGGGATGGTCCTCCAGCACCAGGGCGTGGTTTTCGGCCAGGTAGGTTTCGTTGAGGGATGTCGGGCCAAGGCCTGACGGTTCGCCCTCCCCGTCCCAAAGCGGCGCTCCGTGCAAGGTGGCGCTGGCGGCGGCGATGGCGGCGTCTCCGGCCAGGCCCAGCAGGCTGGCGGCGACGGCCGGCGGCTGTCCGGCGGTCGCCACAGCAGCGCGCAGGCGTTCACGGTCCGCGGTCAGCAGACCCAGGGCCTCGGCCAGTCGCTTCGCGCCCTCGGCGCGGGCCTGGGCCAGGGTCGGCAGGGCGGTCCCGGAGTCCGGGCGAGACCTGTCGCCATATGGACTCTGCGAAACGGACTGGGGCATAACCTGCTACAAGTTCGGGGGATTGTCGGTGGACACAATGGCGGGTTTGAACACCGGCAGGAAGATCAAACAACGTCGCGATGATCGAGCCGGCTATACGTTGACCGAGATGCTCGTTGTCGTTGCGATTATCGGCTTGATCTCGGCGGTTGTGATTCCGCAAGTCATGGGCCAGATGGGCAAGGCCCAGTCGAGGGCCGCCAAGCTGAAGGCCCAGACTGTAGCCGCCGCCGTCGAACTCTATTCCGGCGACACCGGCCGTTTTCCGACGACGGACGAGGGCCTGATCGCCCTGGTCCAGCGCCCCGGCAGGCTGGACAGCTGGACAGGCCCCTATTTGCGCACCAAGGACGAGCTGCTCGATCCCTGGGGCCAACCGTTCCAGTACTCGGTCGGTGAGGGCGGCGGTTTCAGGGTCAGCACGCTCGGCGCGGATCGCAAGCCGGGTGGCGAAGGCGCGGACCGGGACATTTCGGTCCAGTGATGCGCTTCGTGAACAAGGTCATTCGAGGCGGCACAGTCGCGCTGTTGATGCTTCTCGCCGCCTGCGCCAGCGATCCGCGTCGGCCCGGCGGCAGCGCCACCCTGCCGCAGTCGCAACCCACCTCCCCCGCCGCCGAAGCGGCCGCCGCCACCCGCGTCGGTGAGGAACCGCCGCCGCAACGGCAGGGCTGGCGTGACGACGCGGTCGGCCCTGGTATCGCCGCTGCGCCGCCGGTCCCGACCAGCGGCTTGACCCAGCGTATCCCGGTCAACGTCATTATGGACCGCGCTCCGATCCCGGCCGCCGCCGAGGCCGTGCTGGGCGAAGTCCTGACCCGCCCCTTCCGCATCGACCCTCAGGTCACCGGCGAGGTCTCATTCCGGATGACCGGCGAGATGACCGAGTCCGATATCCTGACTACCCTGGACCAGGCCCTGCGTAGCGCCAACGCCGCTCTGGTTGCCTCGCCTGGGGGCGGCGTCGCCGTGGTTCCAGCCGCCGACGTGCCGGCCTTTTCGGTGCTGCCGGGCGGCGCCTCCCCGCAACGAAGCTACTTCGCCGGCGGCACGGCCATCTATCGGGCCCAAAACGTCAGCGCCCAGGAAATGGTCCGGGTCCTGACCCCTATCGCCGAGGGCCGCGCCCAGGTCCGGGCCGACTCCAACCGAGAATATGTCTACATCACCGGCGATCCGGGCACGGTGAACAGCCTGGTGCGCACGGCGGAGCTGTTCGATGTCGAGTGGCTGCGCGGCAACAGCTTCCAGTACTACCCCCTGAAATACGCCGGGGCCAAGGCAGTGGCCGACGACGTGCGTCGCCTCTACGGCGGCGCCGACGGCCCCATCGGCACCCAGGTCGACATGATCGACATCGAGCGGCTCAACGCCATCATCGTCATCGCCAAGTCGGCGGCCCTTCTGGACCAGACGATCAAGTGGATCGAGCGCCTCGACCAGCCGGCTTCTCCCAGCGAACAGCGCATCCGCGTCGTGCCGCTGGCCAACATCAAGGCCGAGGACCTGGTCAAGGTGATCAGCGGCTTTTTCGGCGGCGCGCCGCCCCCGCCCGGCGGTTTGGCCGGGCAGGCCGACGCAGCCCCCACGACTGGCGGCCAGGTGACGGCCGACCCCCGCAGCAACTCCGTCATCCTCTATGCGAGCGACGCGGAGTACCAGAACCTGCTGCAGATCGTCCGCCGGCTGGACGTGCCGCCACCGCAAATCCTTATCGAGGGCACAGTCGCGGAGGTGCGGCTCAACGACAAGCTGAACCTGGGTGTCCAGTGGTTCCTGCAGAATGACCCGAAGGTCTCCGGCGGCTACGCCACGGTCGGCAACGGCAATCTGAACCTGACCTTCCCGGGTCTCTCGCTTCAGTACCTGGGACCGGACTTCAAGGTGGTGATCAACGCCCTGTCGTCGGTCACCGACATTGAGGTGGTGTCCACCCCCCGCCTGCTTGTGCTGGCCAACGAGACCGCCACCCTGCAGGTCGGCGACCAGGTGCCGATCATCACCCAGTCGGCGACGGGCGACCAACAGAACAGCCTGACCGTCAACTCGGTCAACTACCGCGACACCGGCGTGCTACTCACGGTAACGCCGCGCGTCGGTGAGGGCGGCCGCATCTTCATCGATATCGAGCAAGAAGTTTCGGACGTTTCGGAAACCACCACTTCCGACATCAACAGTCCGACCATCTCCCAGCGCAAGTTCCGCACGCAGATCGCCGTCGACAACGGCCAGGTCATCGCGCTCGGCGGCCTGATCCGTTCGACCCGCACCAAGGGCGACAGCGGCGTGCCTCTGCTCAGCCAGATCCCCTTCGCGGGGGCCCTGTTCCGCGAACGGGCCAATGTGAAGGGTCGGACCGAACTGGTGGTCTTCCTGAAGGCGACCCTGGTGCGCGACCGGGCCGACGCCGACCGGGTGACCAAGGACATAGCATCCGGCCTGACCACCCTCGGGTTCGGGCGTGACCGGCGCTAGGACCCGCCCCAAGAGAGCGAGACTGCGCGGCTTCACCCTGCCCCTGACCCTGGCGCTGGCCTTCGCCATCATGAGCACGGCCGCCGGCCTGACCGGCCTCGTTACCGTCAAGGCCAAGGCGGCCCGCCAGAAGGACGCCGACCTCTTCGCCCTGATCACCCTGGAGTCGGCGACCCAGGCCGGCCTGACCGCGCTGGAGAAGGACGGCGCCCCGCAGGCGCCGCGCTGGGAGCGGAGCGAGCGGCTCAACAGCCGGCAGGTCGAGCTGACCTTCCTGTCGGTCGCCTTCAAACCTGACGCCCAGCAGGACCCGGCCCCCGATATCGCCGCCCGGATCGTCCAGCCGGCGCTGCGGCAGCGGGTGGTCGGCGCCCTGAGCAGCCCGGATCCGAACGCGCCCCGCGCCGCCTTCGCCCGCCTGGGCGAGTTCCTGAAGGCCGCAGAAGCCTCGCCGTCGGAGGAAGACTGCCTGCGCGCCCTGGTCACCTTCGGTCGCCAGGGGCCAGAGCCTTTGCCGATGCCGCCCGCCACCGCCCTGTCGCCGGAAATCCTGCCGCTCGCGCCCGGCGACGTCGTCGAGGTCCGCGCCGCCCTGCGCACCGATCGCTACAGCGACATCCTCTGGCAGCGGCTGCGCTACACCGGGACCCCGGGCCAGCCCTGGCATATCCACGACTGGCGCCGCCTGCGCCTGGCTCCCGGCGCCGTGCTGTGCAAGCCACCGCAGCCCTGATCGGCACAGCTCTGGCGCTGGGCAGCCTTGCCGCCGCCCTTGGCCTGGCCTGGCCTGCCTGGCCGAAGCTGAGCGGCGCCAGGCCCTCGACCCTGTGGATCGCAGCGGGCCTTGTTCTCGCCTTCGCCGCCCTCGCCTCATTCGGCCGCTGGTCGCTGCTGCCGGCCGGCGCGGCCCTGATCTATCTGGCCCTTACAGATCTGCGCCGCTTCTCACTGCCCTGGTCAGGCTTGCTGGCGTTGGCGGTGGCCGTCGGGGTGGATGTCGCGCTGTCGCCGGAGACGGCCAGGGAACGCCTGTCGGTGGGCGTCGTCGCCGGAATCTTCCTGTTCAGCCTTCGCGAATGGTCCGGCAAACCCCCGAAGCTGGGCCTCGGCGATGTGCTTCTGGCCGGCATGGCCGCCGCGCTGGTCGGCTGGCGCGTCGCGGCGGTGATGCTGGCGCTGGCGGCCTTCGCGCCGCTTCTGCTGCAGCGCCTGACCGGCCGCAGCGGTCCGGTCCCGTTCGGTTTCTGGCTGTGCCTCACGACCCTGGTCGCGGGGTTTGTCGGAGCTTTGTGGGAGGCGGCTGCCTGAAGCATGGACAGCACCGGCATTTGCGCCAAAAGTCGGGTGTGACGCCGCTCCGCTACCGCCTGCATCTCGCGCCCGACCCCGTCGCCGGAACCTTCGCCGGCGATCTCACCCTCGATTTCGCCATCGATGCAGGAACCGAGGCGATCACGCTGGACTGCCTTGACCTCGACATCGAGGCAGCCTGGGTCGACGGCGCCCCGGCCGCCTGGTGTCTGGATGGCGACAAGCTGGTGGTGACGCCGCAGGGGCTACTGACCGCCACGGCCAACGTCCGCGTGACCTACGCCGGCCGCCTTCGAGCCCAGAGCCAGAAAGAGGCGCCCGTCGCCCCCGGGTTCGACCCTTTCGCGAAGGCGCCCAACCGCCGCCAGCGGCTCGAACTCAAGGCCATGTTGGCCGACACCCCCGCCGCCCTGCGCGGTCTGGCGGCCGAAATCGCAGCCATTCGCGCCGAAGTGAAATAACTGTGCCATCCTGCCGCGACGGCGCCCTTGAGCGAAGCGGCGCAACGCGCTTCTATTCGCGCTTCAAGTGAACACCGATAACCCGGCGCAAGACCGGGCTCCCGAGGAAGCCTCATGCACCCGACGATCTTCGCCAAGAGCCACCCCGACCGCGCTGCCTACATCATGGCGGGAACCGGCGAGACGGTGACCTACAAGGAGCTCGACGAGCGCTCCAACCAGGGGGCGCAGCTGTTCCGGTCGCTGGGCCTGGGGGTCGGCGACGTCATCGCCGTCTGCATGGAGAACAACGCCCGCTACTTCGAGATCGCCTGGGCCGGCCAGCGCTCGGGCCTCTACTACACCTGCATCTCGTCCAAGCTGACCGCAGGCGAGATGGAGTACATTCTGCGCGACTGCGGTGCCAAGGTGCTGATCACCTCGGCTGCCATGGGCGATCTGGCCGATGAGGTCGCCAAACTGGTTCCGGACCTTAAGCTCTACATGGTCGGCGGGACCCGCGGCCCTTACGAGAGCTTCGAGGCGGCCCGTGATCGTATGCCGACGACCCCGATCGCCGATGAGACGGCCGGGTCGGACATGCTCTACTCCTCCGGCACGACCGGCCGCCCCAAGGGCGTCAAGCCGGCGCTGAGCGGCCTGCCGATCGACGCGCCCAACGCCCTGCAGATGATGACCACCGGCCTGTTCGGCTTCCCCGACGGCTGCGTCTACCTGTCGCCGGCGCCGCTGTACCACGCGGCCCCCCTGCGCTGGTGCATGAGCGTCCACAAGCTGGGCGGCACGGTCGTCGTCATGGAGCGGTTCGATCCGGAAACCGCCCTGGCCCTGATCGAAAAGTACAGGATCCAGACCGGCCAGTTCGTGCCGACCCACTTCGTCCGTATGCTGAAGTTGCCGGAAGAGGTGCGGGCCAAGTATGACCTCAGCTCGATGGTTTCGGCGGTCCACGCCGCTGCCCCCTGTCCGATGCCGGTCAAGGAACAGATGATCGCCTGGTGGGGCCCGATCATCCACGAATACTACGCCGGCACAGAGGGTAATGGCTTCTGCTACATCGGCTCTCACGACTGGCTGGCCCACAAGGGCTCGGTCGGCAAGGCGGTGCTCGGGTCCCTGCGCATCTGCGACGAGGAGGGCGACCCCCTGCCAGCCCGCGCCGAAGGTCAGGTCTATTTCGCCGACGGCCCGCCGATCAACTATCACAACGACCCGCAGAAGACGGCTGACAGCTACAACAAGCACGGCTGGACGAGCCTTGGCGATGTCGGCTGGATGGACGAGGACGGCTTCCTCTACCTGACGGACCGCAAGAGCTTCATGATCATCTCCGGCGGGGTGAACATCTACCCGCAGGAGATCGAGAATCTGCTGGTCACCCACCCCAAGGTCACCGACGTGGCCGTGGTCGGCGGGCCGCATGAGGAGATGGGCGAGCAGGTCATCGCTGTCATCCAGCCGGCGACCGGCAAGGGCGATCCCGAACTGGCCGCCGAACTGCTGGCCTTCTGCCGCGCAAACCTGTCCCATGTGAAAACGCCGCGCGTCATCGACTTCATGGAGGAGTTGCCGCGCCATCCGACCGGCAAGCTCTACAAGCGGCTGATCCGCGACGCCTATTGGGGCAAGACCGACACCAAGATCGTCTGATCGCCAAGACGCCGGGGCCTCCGGCGCCGGCGTCGGCGTCGTTGGATGGCCTCACGCCCCTCCCGTTAGAGTTGTTGCACAACGCCGGGTCTTTGGTGGAGCGCCCTACACTGGCCCTTGCCTGAAAGATTCGCGACGTCGTTAAATCAGGCCCCAGTCTGGGCACTGTAACTTTCCGGACGAATTTCTTTTTACTTGTTGGGCCAACAGCGTATTCAGAACTTTGAGTGACGGTTAATTCTGGATAACGTTGTTTTATTTCCCTTTGGCAAGGGTTGCAGGTTAGTGCGCGTAGAGTTGGCATTGCGGTGAGCGGCGAACTTGACAAAGACGCCGCCAGTGAAATGGCGGCGCTGGTCCTGGCGGTCCTCGATCAGGATCGCCTCGACGGCATGATCCAGGAAGCACGGTTCGGCGACGTCAGCCTGGCCTTGCTCGACAACTGGGCGCCCCACGCCGAGGATGACGCGTCGATGACCCGAACCCTTCGGGATGTCGGCCACTATATGGCCGGCATCTGGGCCCTGGGGCTGTACGGCTCGTCGGAGGGCTTCAACCACGCCAGCCTCAGTCGCCTGGTCGAGCCCCTGGGGCTCGGCAGCCGCAGCCGGGTGCATGCCATGCTGGTCTATCTTCAGGTCATCGGCCTGATCAGACCCATACCCGCGCAGGGCGACGGCCGCATCAAGCGCTATGCGCCGACCCCCGCTCTCGAAGCTCTGTTCCGCGCTCGCTGGCGCCGTGAGCTACGCCTGTGCCTGCCGCTGCTCAGCGGCGCCCAGGCGGTGCTCGACCGCTGGGACGAACCAGGCGTGTTCGAGGCCTTCATGGCCGCCACCGGCCGGTTCATGGCGGGCAGCTTCCTGGCCTATGATCGCAAGGCGCCCAACCTCGACGGTATCTCCGAGCGCAACGCCGGCCTGGTCGTGCTGGGCCAGTTGGTCAGCATGGCCGGCGGCGACTTTCCGCCGACCGGTCCGGCCGTCATCAACCTGAGCGAACTGGCCAAGCGCAGCGGCGTTTCCCGCCAGCACGCCCGCAACGTCCTGAAGGTCGGCGAGAAGGCCGGCTTCTGGCGCACCGGAGCTGATGGACGCCTGAGCTTCACTCAGACGTTCGACCTGCAGATCCGCGTGCTGATGGCTTCCTACATTCTGCACCTGGGATGGTGCGGCGACCAGGCCCTTGCAGCCGTTGATGCCAGTCTTCGCCGCGCCGTCACCCCTTGAGCCCGGCGCGGCTCAGGTCAGGCGCCCTACCCTTCGACTTTTTCTCCGACTGATACGCGGGCCTTCAGCCGTTCGGCGGCTTCCGCGATAACGCGCGCGCGGCTGGCGTTGAGATTCGGCCGGGCGGCCCTCGCCTTGGCAGCCTCGACCGCCCGGTCGGTTGCGCCGTGAAGATCGAGCATATAGGCGACCTCTTCCAGCACCGCCTTCTCGATCCGTCGCTTGCGTGCCTGACCAAACATGGGCTCGCCCTCCAATTGGCGAACCCGCGCTTATGCGGGTCCAAGAGCGCGTGGCAGTGTAATAATCCGGTACGATCAGCCTTCGTCGATGCTGATCACCCGGCGCACGTCGTCGCCGATCAGGCCGATCGCCGACGGGTTACGAACGCCGGGCAGAGCGACGACATCGAACAGCTCGCGCACCACCCCTTCGATCCGCACCCATTCGACGGTGTCGCCGCTTTCGGTGTCGATGACCAGGATGCCGCAACGGGCCACCGCGTCACGGCTGGCCAGCGCTTCGTCGAGGGGCAGGCCCTGGAAGGTGCGGTTCTCGCGGGCCTGCGACAGGCCGACCAAGGCGTACTTGCCGATGAACGACAGGCCCCGCGCATAGCCGGGACAGAAAGCCACCGATTTGAAGGCCTTGGTATCGGGATCGACAAAGCCCAGCTCGCCGGCGCCGGAGTTGAGCACCCACAGCTTGCCCTCGTGAACGCGCGGCGAGTGGGGCATCGAAAGCCCCTCGACCACGCGCTCGTTGTTGGTCACATCCATGATCATGCCGCCATCCGAGCGGCGGTCGCGCCAGCCGTCGGCGACGTCTGACTTCGAGACCATGGTCACATAGCGCGGGCGGCCGTTCTCCATGGCGAGGCCGTTCATGTGGCAGCGGTCTTCCGGGGCCAGCTTGGTGATGAAGGGCGGCTGCCAGATCGGCTTGAAGCTGTAGCCCTCGCTGATCGTCGCCAGGCAGGAGAACAGGGTGTTGACGAAGACGATGTTGCCGTCCGCGTCGAAGGCGATGTCGTGGGCATCGACGTCGCCGGTGATCCAGGAAACGCGCGGGGTGTAGACCGCGTCGTGGACGCCGCTCATCTGGCCGGGGGGCAGGACGTTGTCGAAGCGGTAGATCTGGTAGTGGGTGGCCAGCGCCAGCTTGCGGGCGTCCTCGCTTCGGGCCAGGCCCATGCAGCGGGCGAAGGTGCGCTCGAACACGGCGATGCGGCCGGGCTCCTTGATCCCCAGGAAGAAGATCTTGCCCGCCTGATAGGTGGTGAAGCTGATCGACGCGCCCATCCGCTGGAGCCAGTCGGGGAAACCCCGCGAGGTGGTCAGCGCGAAGGCCTCCTGGGGCGGAGCAGCGGCGTGGGCGGTGGTCGTATCGGTCATGGCCGCACGTTTGGCACACCGAACGCAGGCTGACGAGTGGAAGAATCCGTACCGATTCAGGCCGCCTTAGCCTTGGCCGTCCGGGTCGCTGGAAGGTCGGCCATGAGACCCGGGGCGGTATGTCGCCGCCGGCCGCGCCACTCACGCGCCAAGTCGCCGAAGGTCTGAAGCCTGGTCATTGGACGGAGCCTGACCGGCCGGGCGGCGCGGCTCCATTGTCTTTGGGGCAGCCAGTTGTCCGGCGGCGACTTGAGGCGGCCAGCGAGCCGTGGCACACCCTCAAACAACTGTTCAACACAAGGGGTAAACGTCATGAAGGAAGTCGATATCAAGGATCTGGGCACGCTGGTCGGCCAGGAGATCGGCGTCAGCGACTGGGTCGAGATTACCCAGGAGCGGGTCAACCAGTTCGCCGAAGCGACCGGCGACCACCAGTGGATCCATGTCGATGTCGAGCGTGCCACCAAGGAAATCGGCGGCCCGATCGCCCATGGCTACCTGACCCTGTCGCTGATCCCCTTCCTCGGCGCCGGCCTGCTGCGCGTCACCGGCGTGACCCGCGGCATCAACTACGGCTCGGACAAGGTGCGCTTCACCAACATGGTGCGCGTCGGCAAGCGCGTGCGCATGCGTCAGAAGCTGCTGGCCGCCGAGCCCAAGTCGGGTGGCATTCAGATGAAGAACGAATGCACCATCGAGATCGAGGGCGAGGACCGTCCGGCCTGCGTCGCTGAGACCATCTCGGTGATCTACGGGGCCTGAACCCTTCCTGATCTAGGAGACGTGGCGGCCGTCCTTCGGGGCGGCCGTTTGCGTATCGGCGGCCCAGCCTTCGCCGAGCGGCGGGGGCCGCAGGCAGAAGCTGTAGTCGCCGTCGTAGGGGGTCGGCTGCCAGGCCGCCGTCATGGCGGGGTCAACATCCGGCGCAAAGCGCACATGGCAGTGGCCGTGGGTCACCTGGCGCTGCGCGCCGGGCATCCCGGCCAGAATCCCGTCCAGAACAGGGGAGACCGTCTGCAACCTGACCCGGGCGACACCGAGTTCGCGGGCACTGTCGACAAGGGTGCGGACCAGAGCCGGAATGGCGATCGCTTCATGCTCCGCAGTGGCGATCAGGTCGACAATATCCAGGCAGGGCTGATCGATTTCGGTCTGCTTGGAGAAATAGGCCAGGAGATAGCCGGCCAGCCGGCCCTCATGCTCATAGCCCAGCAGCACCGGCCGCAGCGTCAGGTCCGGATCGGCCAGTCGCCAGCGAAGCGTCGCCGAGTCGCGGGCCGCGAGCAGTCGGCCATCCTCCTGCAGCCTCGCCCAAAGGCCGTCGAATCGGCCATCGACCTCCTGCTCGAACAGCACCCGGACATCAGGCTGAAGCCGGGTCACCCCGCCCTTGCGCAACCGGTCACTGATGAAGCGTTCGCCTCCGGACCTCACGCCGTCGAAGCCACGCAGGCGGCTGTAGCGCCACAGCAGCCGTTCGTGGATGACCCCCGGCAGGTCCACCCACCAGCTGTACTTCACGGCATGGGTCGCCAACGGCCACGCCTCAAGGGCGTAGTGGCGGTAGTGGCTCGACGATACGGCGTTGGCGTTGAACAGATAGATGCTGAACCGGTCGGGCTGTTCGGCCAGGGCCCGCAGCACCATGCGACCCGCCCCCTTGGCGCGCGGATGGGCCAGAAAGGTGTGGCCGGTAGCGCCGCGCACGACCTGTGTGCCGAAATGGAACCTTTGGACGAAGTTGCCGAGGAAGGCCGAGACCTCGCCCTCCAGCTCGCAGACCCAACCGGCGGGGCCGGCATCGCCCTGCTCACGCGCTCCGGGTGGACCATCGGCCAGCCACGCCCAGCCCGCGGCGCTGCGCTGCGGCCACCAGGCCCAGTCGCAGAGCGCGCTGACGGCGGGGACGTCAGCGAGTCGAAAGGGTCGCAGAGTGTAGGTCACTTATGCTCCAGAACGGGGCGGCAAGGCGCCGTTCACCCGGTCTGGAGCAATGGCTGTGCCAATAGGTGACCGCTCGGTAACCGTGGCGTCAATGGATCAGCTCTTGAAGCTCTTGTCTTCGGCGTGCCGGGCCTCAAAGGCGCGGATTTCTTCCTCCGCCTCGTCCCTGGCGTATCCGTAGCGCTCCTGGATCTTGCCGGCGAGCTGGTCACGCTTGCCGGCGATCTCGGTCAGATCATCGTCGGTGAGCTTTCCCCACTGTTCCTTCGCCTTGCCGGTGAGCTGCTTCCACGAGCCCTCGATGCGGTCCCACATGGATTGATCCCTTCACGCCTGGATGTTTCACCGGCGATGATCGTCGGCCGGACCATGAAAACCCCTTCATGAAGCGGTCCGTTCCGTTGACCGCGCGCAGACGCTCGGGCCAAGGTCGCCGCATCGCGCCGCGCGACGCGGCCCTTCCACGCTCCGAGGCTGTCTCCCTATGAACCGTCGTGAAATCCTGGCGACCGGCGCCGCCGCCGCCGCCCTCCTTCCAGGTCAGGTCATGTCCGCAACCAAAGCCAAGCCCGTGCCGCCCGTCGTGAAGAAGGAGCCGAAGGTCATCGAACAGCTCGGCCGCAAGCGGACCGACGACTACGCCTGGATGAAGGACGACAACTGGCAGCAGGTCCTGCGAGACCCGACCATCGTCAAGGCCGACGTCAAGGCGCACCTGACCGAGGAGAACGCCTACACCAAGGCCATGCTGTCCTCGACCGAAGAGCTGCAGGGCAAGATGTTCGAGGAGATGAAGGGCCGCATCAAGGAGGACGACGCGTCCGTCCCTGCGCCCGACGGCCAATGGGACTACTACACCCGCTTCAACAAGGGCGGTCAGCATCCGCTGTTCTGCCGCCGCCCGCGCGGCAAGACCGATGGTGAGCAGATCCTGCTGGACGCCGACAAACTGGCCGAGGGCAAGGCCTACTCCGAGGTCGCGGCCACTGCCCACACCGCGGACCACAAGCTGTTCGCCTATGCCGAGGACGCCCAGGGCTCGGAATTCCACACCCTGTACGTCAAGGACCTGGAAACCGGACAGCTGGTTGGAGAGCCCATCACGGCCGGCTACGGGGACCTGGCGTTCTCACCGGACGGCGCCTGGCTGTTCTGGACCAACCGTGACGAGGAAGGCCGCCCCAACAAGGTCTTCCGTCGCCCCGCCCGCGGCGGCGAAACAAGCCTGGTCTACGAGGAAAAGGACGAGGGCATGTTCATGGGCGTCGGTACGACCGCCTCGGACGCCTTCATTTCCATCGGCATCGGCAACCAGGAGACCAGCGAACTGCGGCTGATTCCGGCCGAGACCCCGACGGCCGAGCCGGTGGTCTTCGCCGCCCGAAATCCGGGGGTTCTCTACGACGTCGAACACTGGGACGGAAAGTTCGTCATCAGAACCAACGCCGGCGGCGCCGTTGACTTCAAGCTCTGCACCGCCGAGCCGGGCAAGACGCAGGCCGCTGACTGGAAAGACTGGGTCGCCCATAGCCCGGGCCGCTTCATCGTCGGCATCGGCGCCTTCAAGGATCACCTGATCCGCATAGAGCGGGTCAACGCCAACAACTCCATCATCATCACCAGGCGCGCCGACAAGTCCGAGCACGCCATCGCCGTCGACGAGAAGGCCTATGTGCTGGGTGTCGAGGGCGGTTTCGAGTTCGACACCCCGGTGATGCGCTACACCTACACCTCGCCGACGACGCCGCGTCAGTGGTTCGACTACGACATGAACACGCGGGCCAGGACCCTGCGCAAGACCCAGGAAATTCCCTCGGGCCACGATCCGTCGAAGTATGTCGTCGACCGCGTCTATGCCAAGGCGAGCGACGGCGCCGAGGTGCCGATCACCGTCCTGCGCCGCAAGGACGTTCCGCTCGACGGCAAGGCGCCGTTGCTGGTCTACGGCTACGGCTCCTACGGCATCCCTCAGGAGCCGGGCTTCTCGATCCGCAACTTCAGTCTGGTCGACCGCGGCTGGATCTGGGCCACCACCCACATCCGCGGCGGTTCCGACAAGGGCTGGGGCTGGTTCCAGGACGGGCGCAAGTTCAAGAAGAAGAACACCTTCACCGACTTCATCACCTGCACCGAGCACCTGCACAAAAACGGTTACGGCGAGCCGGCGAAGACCGTCGCCTATGGCGGATCAGCCGGCGGCCTCCTGGTAGGCGCGGTCGCCAACATGCGGCCTGACCTCTACGCCGGCATTATCGCCGCCGTGCCGTTCGTCGACGTCATCAACACCATGAGCGACACCTCCCTGCCGCTCACCCCGCCGGAATGGCCCGAATGGGGCAATCCCCTCGAGGACGCCGCCGCCTACGACTACATGATGAGCTACAGCCCCTACGATAACGTCGGCAAGAAGCCCTATCCCAGCGTCCTGGCGACGGGTGGCCTCTCCGACGGCCGGGTCACCTATTGGGAGCCGGAGAAGTGGGCCGTGAAGCTGCGGGAGAACACCACCAGCGGCAATCCGGTCCTGCTGAAGATCAACATGGAGGCCGGCCACGGCGGCGCCTCGGGCCGCTTCGACTTCCTCAAGGAGATCGCGCTCGACTACGCCTACGCGGTCTGGGCCGTCGAGAAGGGCTGGACGAAGGTTTGATCGTACGGGACGCCACCGAGGCCGACGTCCCGGCCCTGGCCGCCATCTACGGCGACGCCTGCCTGCACGGCTTCGGCACCTTCGAGGAGGAGGCGCCGCCGCCTGCCGAGATGGCGCGCCGGTTGGCCGAGGTGAAAAGCCTCGGCCTGCCATACCTGGTCGCCGAGTCCGGCGGCCAGGTGATCGGCCTGTGCTACGCCAAGCCGTTCCGGCCCAGGTCGGCCTATCGTTACACCGTCGAGGACAGCGTCTATGTCGCCCCCGGCCAGGCTGGAAAGGGCGTCGGCCGGGCCATGTTGGCAGAGCTGATCCGGCGGTGCGAGGCCATGGACCTGCGCCAGATGACGGCGGTGATCGGCGACAGCGAGAACGCCGGCTCGCTGGCCCTGCATACCGCTCTGGGCTTTGAGCACAGCGGCGTCTTCAAGGCCGTCGGACGCAAGCACGGCCGCTGGGTCGATATCGTCTTCATGCAGCGGGCGCTGAACGACGGCGACGCTACTCCGCCGGCCAGGCCTTGAGCCCCGGGGCGGGCAGGCTTATGGGAGCGGCATGACGGCTCTGCGCACCCTGCTGCTGGTCCTGACGGCGATGATCTTCGCCTTCGGCGGCCTTGCGCGCGCCGAGACGCCGACCGCTGAGCCGCCTTGCCATGAGGCTCCGCCCCAGCATCCGGGCAAGGCTACCCTGGCGATGAGCTGCTGCATCGGCTGCATGCCTGCGCCGAATCTGCTTCCGGCGCCCATCGGCGCTTCGAAATCGGCGGCGCGGGCGACCTATGCCCCGGTCAGCCCGACCTTGATGGGCCGTCCCCTCGCCCCCGAGACACCGCCTCCCCGCGCCTGACCCGACCCCTTCACGGTCGCCGGACGCGACCAATCGGATCAAGTTCAAGCACAAGGAGGAGGTCCCATGACCTCGAATACCCTACGCGCGCTGCTGGGCGGAACGGCCCTGCTGGCCGCGACAAGCGCCGCTCTTCCCACCCTCGCCCAGACGCCGCCGGCCGCGCCCGACCACGCCAGGATGAACCACGGCGGCATGGATCCGGCGGACGCGGACGCCGCCATGGATGGCATGGACGATGGGATGCAAAGCCCCTACGGCCCCTGGCCCATGGCCCGCGACGCCAGCGGTACGAGCTGGCAACCGGAGGCCGCCGGCCATGGCGGCGTTCACACCAGCGCCGGTGAGTGGATGGTGATGAGCCACCTCCTGCTCAACGCCGTGTACAGCGACCAGACCGGCCCGCGCGGCGACGACAAGGGCTTCATCGCCGGCATGGCGATGATTTCCGCCAGCCGTGACGCCGGTCCGACCACCCTCAACCTGCGCGCCATGCTCAGCCCCGATCCGCTGATGGGCCAGGAAGGCTATCCTCTGCTGCTGGCCGCCGGCGAGACGGCCGACGGGGTCGAGCCGCTGGTCGACCGCCAGCATCCGCATGACCTGTTCATGGAGCTGTCGGCCAGCCTCTCCTTCCGCTTCGGGGGCGACCAGAGCGTCTTTCTCTACGGCGGTCTTCCCGGCGAACCGGCTTTCGGCCCGCCGGCCTTCATGCATCGCCCCGCCGCCATGGATAGCCCCGAGGCGCCGATAAGCCACCACTGGCTGGACAGCACACACATCACCTTCGGTGTTTTGACGGCCGGCTACACCAAAGGCCCGTTCAAGATCGAGGCCTCGCAGTTCCGGGGCCGTGAGCCGGACGAGAAGCGCTGGAACATCGAATCCGGCGACCTCGATTCGACCGCCGTCCGCTTCAGTTGGAACCCGACGGAGAACTGGGCCCTGCAGGCGAGCTGGGCCAGCATCGAGAGCCCGGAAGCCCTCGAGCCCGAGCATGACGAAAGGCGGGTCTCACTGAGCGCCCTCTACACGCGACAGTTCGGCGACACCAAGGTTTCCGGGACGCTGGCCTGGGCTCGCAAGGACATCGTGCCTGGCGACACGTCGCAGGCCTGGGTGGTCGAAGGCGCCGTCCAGCCCGGCCCCTGGACGATCTTCACCCGCGTCGAGCAGGTCGATCAGTCGGAACTGACCCTCGGTGTCCACCACGGGCCCCAGTACACCGTCCGCAAGGCCTCGCTGGGCGTGATTCACGACTGGTGGGTCACCGACACCGTGCGGGTCGGGGTAGGCGGCCTGGTCAACGCCTACGACATCCCCTCGCCGCTATCGGCCAGCTACGGCGATCCCGGCGGCGGCATGCTGTTCGTCCGTCTCAAGGTGCAGTGACCCGGCCGATGACCCTGGTCAGGGCGGCGGCGGCGTAGAGCTCGAGGTCGGTCCCGGCGCAGATCGGCAGATAGCCGCGCTGGCCGTTCGCGGCGCCCTGAACCAGGGCGAAGTCGCCGCAGCTGGTGTCCAGCAGCTCGAAGCTCTGACGCGCCCAGCGACAACGGTTGCGCAGGGCGGTGACCTGGGTGAAGGCCACATAGGCCTTCACCCAGGCCCATCACGCGTCTCCAGCTCCCCTGCCGGAATAGCTGTCGGGTGCGTCCAGGGTTTATGGAGCGCGGCCGGCGAAGGCCTCAAAAGCAGCAGCGTCGCCGGCGAAGATGTTGAGGTCTACCGGCCCGCTGATCCCGTCCACCGCCCCTCGATTGTGAAACTGCCAGAAGGTCCAGGGGCGGCCGCCGAATGGCGGCATGACGATCTTGCGTTTCCACAGGGGGCGCATGGGCAATACATGGCCATAGGACCGCAAAAGGTCAGGGGTGACATAGAGCACCGCCTCGCGGCCATAGCGGGCCTCCACGAGGGCCAGGAAGGCCTCCAGTTCGCGGCGCAGGTCGCCATCGGTCGGCAGGGCCTCGCAGTTCCCGCCGAACTCCAGGTCGACGGCCGGCGGCAAGGCGCCGGGATCGGCCGGCACAGCGCCCAGAAAGTTGCGGGCCTGGTCGGCGCCCGGCCGGCAGAAGGTGAAGAAGTGATAGGCCCCCACCTTAAGGCCCGCCGCCCTGGCCGCACGCCAGTTGGCGGCAAACTCGCGGTCGCGATGATCTCCGCCTTCGCTGGCCTTCAGGTAGGCAAAGGCGACGTGATCGGCGGCGACGGCCTGCCAGTCGATGCCGCCCTGGTGATGGGACACATCGATGCCGCGCACCGGATAGCGGTACGGATCGGGCTCCCAGCTTCGAAAGGCGCGCCAGCCGGCGAAGGCGGCGAGGGGCAGTATGACAAGGGCGAGGACGAGGAGGAGCCGGACCATGCGCGGCACTTGCCGGCGCGGGCGTGCAGGGGCGCCGCGTGGCGCGAAGGAGAGATGAAGGAGATGGCTGGGGAACTAGGACTCGAACCTAGAATGACGGTACCAAAAACCGCAGTGTTACCATTACACCATTCCCCAGCAGGAACGGCGCGAGGCCCTGAGGGCCCCGGCGAGGTGGGGGGAGATAGCGCAGGCGCACGGAGGATGCAACGGGTGTATTTCACGTGTTGCGGCGCACGATGCGCTCCTCTATAAGCCCGCTCCTCAAGTCGGAGTGTGGCTCAGTCTGGTAGAGCACCGCGTTCGGGACGCGGGGGTCGCAGGTTCGAATCCTGCCACTCCGACCATTTTCCCCAAATCCAGAATTCGACCGCCGTTCCGGGCGCAACACCCCGGAACGAAAGCGAATTGTTGCCTCGTCTTCATTTGACGCCAACGCGTCCCCAGTTAAGCGTGGCGCAAAGGTTCGAATTCCGGCCGGGCCGGGGTCGAGCGATTGGGGATATCAATGAAACAGTTCCTTCTGACCATCGCCGGCGTCTTCGTCGGGCTGATGCTGTTCATGGTCATCGTGCCCATGATCTTCATCTTCGGCCTGGTCGGCCTGGCCCAGAAAAGCGCCGAGGGACCGGTGACGCCGGCCGCCGCCGTGCTGGAGCTGGACCTGCGCACCGGCCTTTCCGACCAGGACCCGCAGAATCCCTTCGCCGTCTTCGGCGGCAGCGGAAATTCGGTCATCGGGGTCATCGAAAAGCTGAAGGCGGCCGAGAAGGACGACAAGGTCAAGGGCGTCTTCGTGCGCCTGCCCGAGGGCGGCATGGCCCCGGCCGCGGCCGATGAGCTGCGCCAGGCCTTCATCCGCTTCCGGGCCAGCGGCAAGCCGATGATGGCCCACAGCCAGGGACTCTATCCCAGCGGGGCGGTGACCTCGACCTACATGCTGGCCGCCGCCACCGGCGACGTCTGGATGCAGCCCGGCGCCGCCTTCCAGGCGACCGGCATGACGGTGGAGGACATGTTCTTCAAGCGGCTGTTCGACAAGTACGGCGTCAAGGCCGACTTCGAGCAGCGCAAGGAATACAAGAACGCGGTCAATCCCTACCTGCACGACGACTACACACCGTCGCACAAGGAAGCCCAGCTCTCATGGATGGGCTCAATCTATCGCACCAGCCTGGTGACCGCGGCGGCTGACCGCAAGCTGGCGCCGGAGGCCGTGGTGGCCGCCATCGAGGGCGGCCCCTGGTCGGCGGCGCAGGCCAAGGAACGCAAGCTGATCGACAACGTCGGCCAGGTGAAGGAAGCCTCTGACGCCCTGCTCGCCAAGGCCGGCAAGAACGCCAAGCTGATCGACTTCGACGACTACACCGCCAGCCCCTCGACGAGCTCGGGCCAGACCATTGCGGTGATCGGGGCCGAGGGCGCCATCATGACCGGCAATGGCAGCGGCGCCAGCCCGTTCGGCGGCGACCAGACCGTCTGGTCGGACGAGGTGGCCAAGGCCATCTACGACGCGGCCGAGGAAAAGAGCGTCAAGGCCATCGTCTTCCGCGTTTCCTCGCCGGGCGGATCGGACACCGCGTCCGAACAGATCCTGGCCGCCGTCAATGCGGCGCGGAAGGCTGGCAAGCCGGTTGTGGTCAGCATGGGGACCTATGCGGCCTCCGGCGGCTACTGGATCAGCTCACAGGCCGACTCCATCGTCGCCCAGCCCACCACCCTGACCGGATCGATCGGTGTCTACGGCGGCAAGTTCGTGCTCGGTGACGCCCTGGGCCGGTTCGGTGTCGATGTGCGCGGAACCACCGTCGGCGGCGACTACGCCGGGGCGTTCGGGACCGAAGCCAGCTTCAACCAGGGCCAGAAGGCGGCTTTCGCCGGATGGATGGACACCATCTATGAGGGCTTCGTGCAGCGCGTCGCCAGTGGCCGCAAGATGCCCGTCGAGAAGGTGCGCGAGCTGGCCAAGGGACGCGTCTGGACCGGCGCCCAGGCGCGGCAACTGGGCCTGGTCGACAAGCTGGGCGGTTTCTACGACGCCGTCGACGAAGCCAAGCGGCTGGCCGGCATCAAGGGCGATGTGAAGCTCAAGGTCATGGGCGGGCCGAAGTCGCCGTTCGAAGCGCTGGAGAAGCTGTTCGGCGTCAGCTCGGCCTCGATCAAGACCCTGGCCGCCGCCGCCTGGGTGTTTGGCGACCCGCGCGCCGAGGCGCTCATGGACGAGATGGCCCAGACCCGCCTGCGGGAACGTGGCGCCACGGTGATGGCGCCCAGCCCCCGCCTGGATCGGTAGCGTTCACGGCAGGAGCATGGACCCAGGGCCCCGGAGCAATCCGGGGCCCTTTTCCTGTCGCATAACCAACACCAGGACCTTGCTGTCCTCTAAGCCGCGCTCCCGGTAGGGCCCTGACGATTCAAACGCGGTTGAGATGGCAGGGCGACCTGCCCGGCCCTGCCGTGCGGGACAGAAGGCGCATGTCCCATCCTGACAGGCGGGCACTGTCGTTGGTGGCGGTGCTGCGGCGAATGAACGGCGACTGTTCAGGCTGCGCGCCCCGCCTCTCGCTTCATCCGGCGGCTGCGCCCGACAGTGGGTCACCGGCCTCTGGCGCGACCTGCTGGAACCAACGCTAGACAGGTCTGGAGCAGGACCCGTTTTGATGGAATCAAAACGGCCGCTCCAGCTTCTTTTTGGTCGCGCGCTTGATCCGAGAACCGGCTCCCGCTTGTCGGAACGCGCTCTGGCATCTCGACCGCGCCATCAAACCGATATGCCCGGAAGGAACGCGCCGCCCCGGGTTGAACGGCGCTTGCCCGGCAAGGCCGGGCCCGTGAGGGATCGCCCTGACGCGATGTGTGCCGGGCCATCCTCAGCTTTGCCTCGCGGAGCCAGCCGCCGCTGGGCTCCAGGCAACAAGAAGGGCCGGCGAGGTTTCCCTCGCCGGCCCGGCTTGTCGTTCGACCTGACGGTCGAGCGTTCTAGAAGCGCTTGGTGACGCTGAAGAACGCCCGGCGACCGCGCATGTCGTAGAGGTTCAGAGCCGCAGTACCGGCGCGGAACTGGCCGGCCGATTGCGCCGGCGGGCGCTCGTCAAACACGTTCTGGAGACCGGCCGAGAACGTCCAGTCGTCCATCTTCTTGCGGACCGAGAACGAGTGGTAGGCGGTGAACTCGTTGTACTGCTTGTAGTACACCGGAACCGACAGGACCGTCAGCGTGCCCGGGACGGCGTTGGTGCCGGCCGCGTTCAGGAAGGTCGAGCAGCCGCCCGTGACCGCCACGCCACCCGTGGGGGTGAACCGGCAGTTGCCGCTGAACTTGGTGCTGTTGAAGATGTCGCCACCGAAAGCTTCGGTGTCCGACTGCTTGCCGATCAGATCGGCGTTCCAGAACACCGTCCAGTCGCCGCGGTCGAAGCGGAGCGACATGTTGCCCGTGAAGTCCGGCTCGGTGGTTTCACCGTTGTCGTCTTCAGTGGCGCCGCCCAGCAGGTTTACCGTGTCCTTCTTCTGCCAGGTGAACTGGCTGTCGAAGGTCAGGCGACCGAAGTCGAACTCATGGGTGTAACGGACCGTCAGGTCGATACCGCGGTTAATCTGCTCAGCGATGTTAACATAGCTGTTGTTGACCGAGATGATTTCGTTCGGACGGAGAGCGGCCCCCGGAGCATTCCGCGTGAAGAGGGTGCAGAAGGGGTCGGTCGGGAAGGTTTCCGACGTGTAGCACTGGTTCAGAATGTTGGCCGAACCGAACTGACGCACTTCGTCCTCGACGAGGAAGTCAAAGTACTCGACGGCCACCGACAGGTCGATGAACGACGGGGTCCAGATCACGCCAACCGTGTAGGCCTCGGAGGTTTCCGCGGTGAGGATGCCCGCGCCGCCGCCCGTGATAATGAGGGCCGAGCTGGTGCCGGCGCCCGTGTAACCCATGGGAACGCCCGCCGCCGAACAGTTGGCGACGATCCGGGGGTTGGTATCCAGTTCCCACTGAATGCAGGGGTCGATAGCCACCTGATTCTGGAAGGAGGTCTGGTTGGCCAGGTAGAGCTCGTACAGCGCCGGAGCGCGGAAGGAGGTGCCCTTGGTGGCGCGGACGCGCCAGGCGGGGGTCACTTGCCAGTTCAGGCCGACCTTGTAGGTGCTGCCATCACCGTAGGAGTCGTATTCGGTGTAGCGGCCCGACACCTGCAGGTCGAGGCTTTCGATGCCCGGCAGGCCCTTCAGGATCGGAACTTCGACTTCGGCGAACGCCTCGGTGACGGTGTCGTCACCGCGGGTGCGACCGGCGGCCGAGGACCCCCAGAAGTTGCCGGCCTTTTCGTTGTCATCCGGATTGTCGTCGATTTCGTCCTTGCGGTAGGTGACACCGACGGCCGCGCCGACCGGACCAGCCGGCAGGTTGAACAGGTCGCCCGAGATCGTGCCTTCGACCAGGTCCTGCTTGTAGGACGTGTTGCCGACGGCGTCGAAGGTCAGGAAGGCCAGCTCGGCGGCGTTGAAGTTGCCTTCAAGGATCCGCTGCGAGGTGAAGTCGATGCCACCCGGAAGAGCCGAGCACTGGCCACCGGAGATGGTGATCAGAGCCTGGTTACAGGCAGAGCCGGCCTGGGTGATGGCCACCACGCGGTCGTTGTACAGGTTGTAGGCCTTGTACGTCGCGTCGGAGTCGCTGCGCTGGTAGAAAACGTCCCAGCTGAACCGGCCGAGATCGCCGCGCAGACCAGCGACGTAACGGAAGTAGTCGACTTCCTGCGAGCGGTCCGAACGGAACGGGATGATCGGCAGCAGCGAGCCGCCGGTCGGGTTGAAGTAACCCGTGCCGCCCTGGGCCACCGACTTGAACGGCGCCGGGATGGCGCCGTTGGCGGCGGAGACCGACGGGAAGAACTGGCGAGCGCCGTACTGAGCCGACTCACGCTTGTTGAAGAGGAACTCACCGTAGAGCTCGAGGGCCGGCAGGATGTCGAAGCCGCCCGAGGCATAGAAGGAGGTGTTCTTGACCGGGCTGAGGATCGATTGACGGGCGTAGAGCTCGTCGTCCTGGTGGGCGTAGGGGTGGGTCAGCGGGAAGCCGGCGCGCGACTGGCGGGCCAGATCGTAGGTGGTGCCGCCGACGGTGATCGCCGCCGGGGCGTTGTTGCCCTGTTGAGCGGTCGGATAGACGACGCCAGCGTCCTTGTAGATCAGATCGCCGAAGGCCGCCGTGCGCAGAACCCGCGCGAACAGGTTGTAGCACTTGGTCGAGTCCGGCGCGGTTTGCGTCGGATCGGTGTTGGCGAAGTCGATGCGCGCGCCGCCACGGGCGTCCGCGGTCAGGTAGTCGGCGGCGCAGGCGGTGTCTTCACGATCGCCGCGACGCAGGATCTTGCTTTCCTGGTAGTTCAGCGAGGCGTTCAGGTAGCCACGGTCCCAGGTTTTGCCCCAGGCGATCGACCCACGGTACTGCTCGCCGCCTTGTTCGAAGGGGACGTTGCCGTAGACGTTGAGTTCCAGGCCGTCGAGGTTCGTCTTGGTGATGATGTTGATAACGCCGGCGACGGCGTCGGAGCCGTAGATCGACGAGGCGCCGTCCTTCAGGATCTCGAAGCGCTCGACGATCGAGTTCGGGATGACGTTCAGGTCGACGGGGCCGACGGTGCCGCGGGTGCCCGACGGGCCGACGCGCTTGCCGTTCAGCAGGACCAGGGTGCGGGTGGCGCCCAGGCCGCGGAGCGAGATGGTGTTGGCGCCGGGACCACCGTCGGTCACGAAGCCGGTCAGCTGGTTGTTCACCTGGAACGAACCGGCGGCCACCGACGACTGCTGAAGGATTTCAGCGGTGTCGACCAGGCCTTCGAGCGAGGACTGCTCGGAGGTGATCACCTGGATAGGAGCGGAGCTGTTGAACTCCGAGCGCTTGATGCGCGACCCGGTGATGACAAGGGCCGAAACGTCGGCCTCTTCTTCCTCTTCGTCGTCCGCGGCGGGAGCGGCGGCGGGAGCCGTAGGCTGCGCCACGGCGACAGTCGGAGCAACCAGAGCGGCGGCGGCGAGGCCGGCGATCAGAGTCGTTCCGAGCAAAAACTTGCGATCCAGCATTGTGAGCACTTTCCCCAGTAGCCCGATGATCCCCATTCGACCGCACAGGCGGCCGACCGCGAAATACGAGATTCCGCGAGGTATCCCGGACACTAGGCAGCTTGGACGGGCCTGCCAACAATGATGACGGCATTGGGGCCATTCGTCATGAGGGCGTTACAATCTCGCCACAGTCGCCTCGCAAGGCGCCGGTTTGAGACACAATGCGACCGCCCCACCTGAGGGAAACTTAACTTGGCGAGCCGCCGTTTCAGGATAGATTGGCCCTACATGAGGGAGGTCCAAGCCAGGATGAACGCCGTTAAGCGAATTCCGGCAGACTTTCCCCTGTTACGCGATCACTCGAGAATCGGGGTTTTACCGTGAAATTGTCGTTGAAGGTTTTGGGGGCGCTTGCCGCCACCGGGATAGCGCTCGGGGGCGGTTTCGCCCTCGCCCAGACCAAGGCGCCAGCGCCGCCATCGGCCGAGGCGTTCGGTCGCCAAGAGGCGATCAGCGGGGTCTCGATCTCGCAGGATGGCAAGTACATCGCCGGCATCACCTCGCCGGACGGCAAGACCAGCTTCGTCACCATCTGGCGCACGGACGCCATGGACCAGAAGCCGGTCAACCTGGGCTGTGGTCCGCGCTCGGACTGCATGGGTGTCTCGTTCCTGAAGAACGACCGCATCGCCATGACCGTGCGCCAGACCTACACCGAGGGCGCCTTCAACGGCCACATCTTCCGGACCTTCATCAGTGACGTCGAAGGCAAGTCCTTGCGCGACGCTTCTGGCGAGATCGACCAGAACGCACTGCGCCGGGTCCAGATCGTCAACCGCCTGGCCAAGGACCCCAGAAACATCCTCGTCGCCATCGACGGTGATATCTATAAGCTGGATGTCTACAAGTTCACCAAGGGCAAGGTGTACACGGGCTCCGACAAGTTCGGCGGGCCCCAGTTCGACCTGAACGGCGAGGTCCGCGCCCGTCAGTCGGTCGAGTTCGACAGCGGCAAGGTCTACATCGCCCAGTGGATCCGCAACCCGGCCAACGGCAACTGGGAAGAGCACTTCCGCTGGTACGCGGCCAACCGCGAACCCAAGGAGATCGTCGGCTTCACCAACGATCCGAACCTGATCTACATCGGCACCAACGAGGGCCAGGACAAGTCGGCCATCTATCTCTACGACATCAATCAGCGGAAGATCCTGGAGCCTGAGTTCCAGATCAAGCTGTTCGACGCTGGCGGCGTGCGCCAGTCGCGCGCCCAGGCGGACTTCGGTCGGGTGCTGGGCTTCACCTACAACTCGGCGACCAGCGAAACCTTCTGGATCGACGAGAAGATGGGCTCGATCGCCAAGGGCCTTCGCAAGGCCTTCGGCGTCAAGACCAACCCGGTCAACTGGATCGATATCGCCACCGGCGAGAAGACCACCTTCCGTGTCGCCGACGGCGCCGACGTGCAGATGATCAGCTGGTCCGACGACTTCAGATACGTGATCATCGAGAAGTCCGGCTCCAACCAGCCGCCCGAGTACTACCTGATGACCGACGGGTCGAAGGTCACCCTGCTGGGCAAGGCCAAGCCCTGGCTGGATCCCTCCACCCTGGGCAACACCACCCTCATCCAGTTCCAGGCCCGTGACGGTCTGATGGTGCCGGCCTTCGTCACCAAGCCCAACCCGGCGATCTGGGGCCCCGGTCCCTACCCCGCCATCATCACGCCCCACGGCGGTCCGTGGGCGCGTGACGACATGGGCTGGGATTTCAGCGGCTGGACCCAGTACTTCGCGGCCCGCGGCTATGTGGTGATGCAGCCGCAGTACCGCGGCACCGACGGCTGGGGCCAGAAGCTGTGGCGCGCCGGCGACTCCGAATGGGGTCAGAAGATGCAGGACGACAAGGACGACGGGGTCAAGTGGCTGATCGAGAACAAGATCGCCCCCGCCGACCGTATCGCCATGCACGGCTACAGCTACGGCGGCTATGCGGCCATGGCCGCTTCGGTCCGGCCTAACGGCCTGTACCAGTGCGCCGTCGCCGGCGCCGGCGTCGCCGAGCTGGAAAGCTTCCGCGAGCGTAACAACCAGAACCGCATCCAGCGGGAGTTCCAGCGCCCGACCGTCAACGGCCTTGAGCCGCTGAGCCAGGCCGGAAACATCAAGATCCCGATCTTCCTCTACCACGGTGACCGGGACACCAATGTGCCGATCGATCAGTCGGAGCGGTTCGTCGCCGCGGCCCAGAAGTCGGGCCAGCCGGTGAAGTTCCTGAAGCTCAAGGACATGGGCCACAGCGGCAACACCTGGATGCCCGGACAGGCCGCCGAGGTTCTGACCGCCGTAGAAAACTACCTGCGGACGGAGTGCGGCCCCGGCGGCCTCTGATCCAATCCTGACTGCATGCAGTGACCGAAAGGGCGGGGAGCAATCTCCGCCCTTTCTTTTTGCGCGTTGCATTGCGCGTTGCATAAGGTGGGCGGAGCCTTGTGAGGCCTGCCTCAGGGCGCGGATCACGATCCGTAGGCTGGCAGCCGAGCCAAGGCGCAGACGACACTCCTGCCGCTATCGACAAGGCAGGCGGGGCAAAGGACGGCTCCGGACGAACAGAAGGGTGGCGCACGCCGTCCCCTTCATCGCCGAGCGGTGGAGATTGGGCCGCCTGGGTGTCAGCCCGGATGACGTCGGTGCAGTGGACGACGTCGCCGAGCCGGGCGAGTCCGCGGCTTCGCCCCCCCTGCCCGGCCGATTTGTGGTTCTGGGCTGGATCGACATCGCCACGGGCCTGGCCGTTCGAGCTCAGGGAAGGCGGCTGCTCGTGGCGCCGGGCGGGTCTGTTGATCGACGGGCCAGGCGCTCAGGCCATGCTCAGGGTGGTCGCCCGGCTCAGGCGATCACCGGCGGGCAACTGTGCTCAGTGAAGGAACGGCCAGCGTCAGTTGACCCCCGTTTGCGCCGACAAGAAGCCGACAAGGGACCGACAAAAGGCCGACAAAAGGCCGACAGCGGACCGACAAGTCTCCATCAGGGGACCGCCCAAACGAAAGGCGGCGGACCTTTGGGGTCCGCCGCCTCCGTTACTCACATCACTCCGGGACGATTAGAAGTCCAGGGTGAAGCCGACGAACATGTACCGGCCCAGGGCGTCGTAGGTCTGCGGGTAGGTGTTGCCGTTACCCGTGGTGCCCACGCTGCGCGAGACAGGCGGATCGTTGTCGAAGATGTTGTTCACGCCGACGCGGAAGGAGGCGTTGTCGGTCGCCTTCCACGAAGCGAACAGGTCGAAGTAGTTTTCGGCATCGAACGTGCCGTCCAGGGGACGGTCGCCGGTTTCGAGTTCCACTTCGCCGATGTAGCGCCAGGTGCCGGCGACATCGATACCCCAGGGGGTGTCGTAGCCGACGCGGAAGCGGTGACGCCATTCCGGAGCCGGAACGCCGCAGCTCGGGCCGAACTTGCCGAGGCAGTCGCCGTTGTTGGCCGAGTTCAGAACTTCCAGCTTGGTGCCGACGAAGTTGAAGGACAGGCCACCGAGGTCGCCCAGATCATAGGAGTAGTTACCGACGAAGTCGTAGCCTTCGGTTTCGAGGAAACCAACGTTGATGTTGAAGTCTTCGACGAAGCTGCCGTTGGTCCACAGGTTGCCCAGGGCGTTACGGTTGATGCGGGCGCAAGCCGTGGCATCGTTGTCTTCGTAGCAGGCGGCGACAGTGTTGCCGGCGCCGAAGGTGGTGATGATGTTGGTGACTTCGATGTTGAAGTAGTCGACCGAGAAGGTGAGGCCCGGCAGGAAGGTCGGGGTGAACACCACACCGATGGTGTAGGTCTTGGCTTCTTCAGGCGACAGGTTGGGGTTACCACCACCGAACAGGTTGTACTGGCCGGCAGGGCTATCCAGCGAGGCAGCGCCGTACTGGCCGGGAGCAACGCCGGTGGCGACGCACTGGGCCAGGGTGGCGGTGGCGGCCGGACCGCAGGGATCCTCATCCATGTCGAAGAGACCCAGGCCCTGAGCCGTGAACAGTTCGATCACGTTCGGGGCGCGGACGGCCTTCTGGTAGCTGGCGCGGAAGCGGAGGTCTTCCACCGGAGCATAGTCACCGGCGATCTTGTAGGTGTCGGTGTTGACGCCCGTGCCGTAGTCCGAGAAGCGGTAGGCGAACTCGGCCGACAGCAGCTTGGCGCCCGGCATGTCCTCGATCAGCGGAACCCGCAGTTCGGCGAAGAGGTCGTAGACCTCGGTCGCGCCGCTGAGGCCGATGGTCGGGCCGCCCTGGCCGGCGAGGTCGCCGGTCGAGAAGGCGTTGTCGGTGTCCGATTCCAGTTCGTCGCGACGGTACTCGGCGCCAAAGGCGACTTGAACGCCATTGGTGGTCCAGGGCGTCTTCACGCCGTAGGAGCCCAGGTCGCCGGCCACCGAGGCGGTGACGACTTGCTGGGTGGTCGAGGCGCGCTGGATACCCGGGGTTTGCAGGTAGGCCAGGGCTTCGTCGGTCACGCCGCCGAGGGTGAAGATGTTGTACGGAACACAGTTGGGATCCGTACCGTCAACGACCGAGCGACAGGTCGGGGTGCCACCAACCGAGACGACGTCCAGAGCACGGCCGAGGCGCGTGACCGAGAAGTCGTTGCGGTAGATGCGCGACAGCTGGACGCGGCTGTACTGTCCGGCGATGTCGTACGACCAGTTGTCGTCGAGGCTGCCGCGAACGCCGACGACGGCGCGGTACGACTGATAGCGCAGGTCGTCCTGACGACCACCGCCTTCAACGTTCCGGCGACCGATGTACAGGTCTTCGTCGGTGTCGTTGGCGATTTCCAGAGCCGAGCAGCCAATGGCGGCCGACTGTTGGGCCGACAGCAGCGGGTTGCCACAGTTGATGGTGCCGGTGCTGAAGAAGTTACCCGACGGCGCGATCTGGGCGACCGTGCTGTAATCGGTGAACATCAGCTGGCTGAAGACTTCGACGTGGTCGTTCACTTCGTAGCGGCCAACGGCGCCGAGCGAATAACGCTCGTCGGGACGCTGGTAGAAGTTGATCGGGCCGAAGTTGTAGGCGTTGTTGGCCGCCGCGTAGGGCACGAATTGGTTGCCGCCAGCGCCGCCCACCGTGAAGGCGAAGGTGCTGAAGTCGGTGAACTGACCCGGGAACGACGTACCCGAACCGCCGCAGGTAAAGGTATCGGGACCCAGGGGACCCGTCGGCGCGCCGAGCGAGCAGGACGAGTAGTCCCGGTCGGCTTGCATGACTTCGTCGTTGTTGCGGTAGGTGACGTAGGCCGTCACATTCCCCTTGTCGTCCGGCGAGGAAACGCCGAGCAGCATGGAGATTTCCTTGCCGAAGCCGTCGGTGACGTTGTCGTCGGGCAGCTGGAAGTTGGCCGGGTTGGTCGTGGCGCGACGGGCGATTTCCTCACGGATGTTGCCCGGGCCGTCGTAGTCGTTGTGGTGCTGATAGAAGCTGTACTGGCCCGAGAGCTGAACGCCCTCGAAGTCGCGCTTCATGATGAAGTTGACGACGCCGGAGATGGCGTCCGAACCGTAGACGGCCGAGGCGCCGCCGGTCAGGACTTCAATACGCTCGACGAGCGCGCCCGGGATCTGGTTGAGGTCGGCGGCCGGATCGTTCGGCGAGCCGTAGGGCATGCGGCGACCATCGACCAGCACCAGGGTGCGGACCGAGCCGAGACCACGAAGGTCGACGGTGGCGGTGCCGGAAGCGCCGTTCGAGACCGTGGAGTTCTGCGCGGCGAACGCCTGCGGCAGTTGGTTGACCAGGTCTTCGACGCGGGTCACGCCCTGGGTCTGGATGTCTTCCGCGGTCACCTGGGTGATCGGGCTGGTGGTCACCAGGTTCGGCTGCGGGATGCGCGAGCCCGTGATGAAGACTTCGCCGACTTCGGTGTCGTCCTGGGCGAAGGCCGGAGCGGCGGTCGCCAGGGCGGCGAAGGCGGCGCCGCAGATCATCGTGGACGCCAGCAGGCGGCCGCGCGTGGTTTGGATTCTCAACTTAGTCCCTCCGAGCCAGCGCGCCGGTTGACGGTCGCGCTTCCCCTCAAAAGCATGAATTCGGGCCTCCCGGGCGTAAGGATACGTCCGGTTGATCCAGCAATAGGCCCGGGGCCGAACGGCGGTCAACGCCCATTGCATTTCCGTAATGAGAACGCCGTCAGATTGTCGCATGGGCGCCACAGCCGCGTCGCAGGGCGAAAAATCGCCCGTAAACCGGGCGTTGGCGCGCCAGAGCGAGCCTGTGATTGTTGCCAAGGGCGGACCGCGCCTGTGGCTCAAAGCAGGACGAAGCGGGTCCTGCCCTCCAGCAGGAGGTCAAGACGGCCGAAGTCTGCGACTCAGCGGGCGCCCTTGACGCACATCCAGCGGGTACGGTGGTGGTCGACCAGGTTGTCGACGAAACCGGTGATGCGCGGGTTCACCAGATTCTTGTTGATGTAGAAATAGATGGGCGCGATCGGCGCGTCATTGAGCATCATCGTCTCGGCGTCGCGCAGGTAGTCGGCCCGCTTGTCGGCGTCAGGCTCATTGTCAGCCTTGGCCATCAGGGCGTCGTAGGCCGGGTTGTTGTAGTCGCCATAGTTCTGCGGCCCGTAGTTGGACTTCTCCATGTCGAGGAAGCTGGTCGGGTCGTTGTAGTCGGCGATCCAGGCGGCGTCGGCGGCCTGGAAATTGCGCACCCGATAGTCGGCGTAGGAGACTTGTCCCTCCTGCTGGGCGAGGGTGACCAGAACGCCGACCTCCTTCCAGTCCGACTGCAGGGCCGGGGTGAACTGCATGGGGTCGGCACTGTTGCGGTGTTTGAGCTCGAACTTCAGCGGGTTCCTGGGGCCATAGCCGGCGGCGGCCAGCAGTTCGCGGGCCTTGGCCTGGCGTTTGGCGAGCGGCCAGGTCGCCCAGTAGGGCCCGGGGGATGGCTTGTAGTTGGCGACGCCGGGCGGAACCTTGGTGTTGGCGGGCAACTGACCACCGCGCAGCAACCCCTTGGTGATGAAGTCGCGGTCGATGGCCATGGTCAGGGCTTGCCGGACGCGGACGTCCTTGAAGGCTGGCACCTTGGTGTTCTCACGCCGGTTGAAGGCGATGTAGGTGACGCCGAGCCAGGTGTTGGTATGCACATAGCCGGGCATCTTCTCGCGCAGCCGGGCGATCCGGTTCGAGGAGATGTCGGTGTTGATGTCGAGCTCGCCGCGCGCGACCCGGCGCTCGGCGGAAATGGCGTCGCTGGTCGGGTACCAGTAGACCTCGTCGATGCAGACGCTGGAGGCCTCCCAGAAGCGGGGATTCTTCACGGTGTGGACGCTGTCGCCCAGCCTCCAGTCGGCCAGCAGATACGGGCCATTGCTCACCATGTTGCCGGGCTTGACCCATTGGTCGCCCAGTTTCTCCACGACGTGCCTGGGCACGGGGTAGAGGATGTGGTGGCGGGTCAGTTCCGGCAGATAGGCGGCCGGGTGGTTGAGGGTGATCTGCAGGGTGCGCGAATCGATGGCGCGAACGCCTAGCGCCTCCAGCGGCGCCTTGCTGCTGTTCACGGCTTCGGCGTTCCTGATCAGGAAGATCAGCGAGGCGTATTCCGACGCCGTCTCGGGATCGAGCACCCGGCGCAGGGAGTAGACGAAGTCCTCGGCGGTGACGGGAACCCCGTCCGACCAGACCGCCTCACGCAGATGGAAGGTCCAGGTCAGGCCATCCGGGGTGACCTCCCAGCGTTCCGCCATGCCCGGGATGGTCGAGCCGTCGGCCGCCGACTGGGTCAGGCCGATGAACAGGTCGCTCTGGATGCGGTCTTCCCAGGTGCCGGTCGACTTGTGCGGGTCGAGCGTCGCCGGCTCGTTGGTGTTGCCGATGGTCAGGCAGATCTTCCCCTGCGCGCAGGGCGGACGGGAGGCCGCCTGTTCACCGCAACCGGCAAGAGAGAGCGCCGCGAGGGACAGGCCGGCGAGGAAGAGATTGCGGATCACGCTGGGTCGGCCTTCAATGGCGGCTGTTCTGGAGTCGGAGACGGTCATGACGCTACGCCCCGCAGGGATGGGAAAAGGACTGGCTGTGGCTGGTCTGGTGATACTGATGGCCGGCGGCGCGTCCGCCCAGTCCAAGCCCGGCGAAAGGGCCGCCGCCTTCAAGGCCGTCGTCGACTGCCGCGCCATCGCCGAGCCGGGCGAGCGCCTGGCCTGCTACGACAAGGCGGCCGCCGCGCTCGACGCGGCAGAGGCCAAGGGCGATGTGGTCGTGGTCGATCGCGGCCAAGTGCGCGAAGCCCGCAAGGCCGCCTTCGGCTTCAACTTCCAGATGCCCGCCTTCATGACCCAGGGCGAGAAGGAGGAGGAGATTTCGCGGCTGGACAGCACGGTCAAGTCCGCCCGCCAGGATCCCCACGGCAAGTGGATCATCACCCTGGCCGACGGCGCCACCTGGGTTCAGATCGACACCGAAAAGATGCGCAAGATCCCGGCCGGTGCGGCGGTGACGGTCAAGACCGCGACGCTCGGCAGCTACTTCCTGACCGTGAAGGGCTACGGCACGATCCGCGCCAAACGCCAGAACTGACATCGCTCACCGGTCCTTCGGATCGATGGCGTCCCGCAGGCCGTCACCAATGAAGTTGAAGGCCATCAGCGTGACCACCATGGTGATGGACGGGAAGATCAACAGCCAGGGGGCCATCTCCATGTCCTGGGTGCCGTTGGAGATCAGGGTGCCGAGACTGGCCATCGGCGCCTGAACGCCCATGCCGAGGAAGCTCAGAAAGCTCTCGGCGATGATGATGGCCGGGATGGTCAGGGTGACATAGACGACCACGGGCCCCAGCAGGTTGGGCACGATGTGGCGGACGATGATGTCGCGCGAGGTCAGACCGGCGGCCCGGGCCGCCTCGATGAATTCCTTCTGCTTCAGGCTCATCGTCTGACCGCGCACGATGCGGGCCATGGTCAGCCACTCGACCGCGCCGATGGCCAGGAAGATCAGGAAGATGTTCTTGCCGAAGGTGACCATCAGCAGGATGACGAAGAAGATGAAGGGCAGGCTGTAGAGCGTATCGACGATACGCATCATCACCTCGTCCACCTTGCCGCCCAGATAGCCGGCGGTGGCGCCCCAGGCGACGCCGATGACCAGCGAAACGGCGGTGGCGACCACCCCGATGCCGAGCGAAACGCCCAGTCCCGCGAACAGGCGGGCCAAGAGGTCGCGGCCCAGCGCATCGGCGCCGATGACGTGGTTCCTGACTCCGGGCGCCGCCCAGACATCCGTCTTGGTCACCGTGTCGTAGGCGTAGGGCACAAACAGCGGACCGATGAGAGAGATGACCACCATCAGGGCCAGCACGATCATGCCGAACACGGCCGCCTTGTTGCGCAACAGCCGGCGGCGGGCGTCATCCCACAGGGAGCGGCCCTTGACGGCCTTTTCGAGCAGCGCGGCGCGCTCGGGGGAGCCTGGAATGGAGATGCTCACGACAGCCTCACGCGGGGATCAAGCGCCGCGTACAGCATGTCGGCGATCAGGTTCAGGATGAGGATCAGGGCGGCGTAGAAGATGACCATGCCCATGACGACGGTGTAGTCGCGCTGCAGCGCGCTGATGACGAAGAACTTGCCGAGGCCCGGAAGCACGAAGATCTTCTCGACGACCAGCGAGCCGGTCAGCAGGCCGGCGCAGGCGGGTCCCAGGTAGCTGACCAGGGGCAGGATGGCGGCGCGCAGGGCGTGCTTGCGGACGATCAGGCTCTCGGGCAGCCCCTTGGCGCGGGCGGTGCGAACGTAGTTGGACCGCAGAACCTCGATCATGCCGGCCCGCACCAGGCGCGAGATGATGGCGATCTGCGGCAGGGCCAGCACGGCGACCGGCAGGATCATGTTCTTGATGTTGGGAAACTCGACCCCGGCCACCTTGGTCCAGCCCCAGCCGGCCATGGGCAGCCAGCCGAGGATCGAGCCGAAGGCCAGAACCAGCAGAGGCGCGGTGACGAAGGTGGGAATACAGACCCCGAGGATGGCGATCCCCATGGTGGCGTAGTCGATAGCCCTGTTCTGCCTAAGCGCCGCGATCACGCCGAGAAACACCCCGATGATCGAGGCGGCGAGAATGGCGGACAGGCCCAGCCAGAGGCTGACCTTGTAGTTCTCGGCCAGGATCTGCAGCACGGTCTTGTCGCGGTACTTCAGCGAGGGGCCGAAGTCGCCCTTCACCACGTCGCGCAGATAGAGGCCGTACTGCACGTAAAGCGGCCGGTCGAAGCCGTACTTGGCCTCCACGACCTTCTGCACCTCGGGCGTCATCTGGCGCTCGTTGACGAACGGGCTGCCCGGGGCGGCGCGCATCATGAAGAAGGCCAGGGTGACGACGAGGAACATCGTCGGGATGGCGACCAGCAGGCGTCGGGACAGGAATCGGAGCATGACGGCCTTCGACAGGTGAGCCCCTCAGGACCCCGGAACGCAGACTCCGACGACAGACTTCAGTTCGGCGGCGCTGTCACGTTCCAAAAAATTCAGGATTCCCGTCTGGCCGAAGCCAGGCGGCGTTGCGTAGTGAGCGGCCCACGACGATGTTGTCAATCAAACCCAACCCAGGATGAACGCAGCATGACTGATATCCGTCAGGTGACCCCCGATTTCGCCGTCGCCCCGCAGCTGGCGCCTGAAGATATGGCTGACGCGGCCGCCCGCGGATTCAAGCTGGTGATCAACAACCGCCCCGACGACGAGGCGCCGGGCCAGCCGTCGAGCGGGGAAATGGAAGCCGCCGTCCGCGCGGCCGGGATGGACTACGTCCACATTCCGGTGCGCGGCGGTCCGACGCCCGACCAGGTCGACCTCTACCGCGAGGCCGTCGATGGCGCGGACGGGCCGGTGCTGGCCTTCTGTCGCTCCGGCACGCGCTCGATCGTCACCTGGAGCATCGGCCAGGCCCTGGCCGGCCGGCAGGACCGGCAGACCCTGGTCGATCAGGGCGCGGCGGCGGGCTACGATCTGACGAGCGTGCTACCCGGCTAAAGCGCCCCCTGCTCCTCCAGCCAGACCCGCACCGGCTCCAGCTGGCTCGCGTAGTGCCGCCAGCGCCCAGACGCCCGCCTGTAGAGTGGCTCGCGCACCTGCCAGACGCTGGCGGTACGCACATTGCTGTCGGCCTGGTGGAAGGCCAGACAGGCGTCGTCCCAATCGAGCCCGCAAAAGGCCAGCAGGCGCTCGGTTTGCGGCCGAGGGTCCTGGACGAAGGCGTCATAGTCGAAGTCGAGGATGTCGTTCGGCCACAGACTCTTCCAATGGGCCATAAGCCGCCGTTCCTGGACCAGGTAGTGGGCGGTATCCTCGACGCTCAACGCGTAAGCCATGCTGTGGTCGAGGTGAAGGAAGTAGACCGACAGGATGTTGTCCAGCGGGTTGCGGACGGTGTTGACGATCCTGGCGTCGGGAAACAGCCGCTTGATCAGGCCAATGTGAAGGAAGTTGTCCGGCCGCTTGTCGGTGATGACGTCGGCGCCCGGAAACAGGCGGGCCAGATCGGCGAGGTAGGCCCCAGCCAGCCGGTCGCGGTTTGGACCCACCACGCTCGCCAGAGCGGCCGGCCAGGGTGACAGCTCACGGCGAACCAGCGCCGGCAGCAGAGTCAGCTCGCCGCCCGAAGTGACCCGCGAGTGACTGGCCAGCACCTGTTCCACAAGGGTAGAGCCGGAGCGGAACATGCCGCAGATGAAAACAGGCGGCGGTCGCGCGCCGCTAATCGGGGGCGGGGATTCTGTCGCCGGTGAGGCGGCGATCAGTTGGTCGACCAGCCGCTGATGGCCCGCCCAATCGTAGGGCGGTGCCCGGCCGGCCTGGCGGCTGAAGGCGTTGGCGGCAAAATAGGTGGCGTAGGCTTCATTGAAATTGCCTGCCGCATCCAGCAACCGCCCCAGGGCGAACTGCAGGTCCGCCTTGTCGGCCGGCGCGAGACCGGACCGCGCCAGAGCGCGCTCAACGCGAGCGATCATCGGATCGTCGAGGCCTGTCGGCGTGTGCAGTCCGGCTGCCCGCGCCATCGCCGTCGGGTGGTCGGGCTGCAGGGCCAGAACCTGGTCGTAAGCCTGGAGAGCTTTACCCTTGCGACCCCGGTCCTCATGCAGGTTGCCCAGATTCAGCAGGGCCGGCAGGTAGCGCGGGTTCAGCCGGAGCGCTGCATCCAGTTCCCGCTCGGCCAGGTCCGGGCGGCGCAGGTCGTCGGCGTAGATGACTCCGCGGTTGAGATGCGCCTCCTCCGGCCCGCTGAGGCGATGGGCCAGGGCCTGGTCGTAGGCGGCCAGGGCGTCCTCGAACCGCCCGGTCCGTCGGTACATCAGCGCCAGATTGTACCAGCTGTCGGGCAGGGCCGGCCGCAGCTGCAGCACCTGCTCGTATGCGGCGACGGCCTCGGCCGCGCGGCCCGCCTTACGCAATGCGCCTGCCCGGGCAATCAGGGATTCGAGATCGGCATCGGCCATGGCCGCATTAAGGGCCAAACCGGCAGCGCCTCAAGGCCGCTACTGTCCTTCAAGCGTGACCCGAGCGGCCATGGCGCTGGGTTCCGGCTCGCAGGACGCCAGCACCAGTTGCGCCGCCATGAGACAGAGGATTGCGAAAGCCACCCGCTGGAGCCGTTTTGAAACAAAGATCATCGCATCGAGGGCCATTTTACGTGTTTTCCCACCAGTCCTGGGATCGCCTGCGCAACTTCCGGGCCGATCACGCACGCCTCGCGGGCAAGTCGTTTGTCTGTGATGCGAATTGCCTTAGTTATGCGGCTTCAGCGTCTCGGGGGCGCGGAGTTTTGCATGGCTGGAGCATCCTGGGCGTCGGACTTTACCGTGTCTGGCGGGCGGATCAGGGTTCACAAGACCGGCGCCGACCTGGCGCTGGACGGTGCGCTCGTGGCCGAAAGTCTCGTCTGGATCTGCTACTATGTTCCCGTCCGCCTGAAGGCCGCCTGGATGCAGCTGACCAGGCCAGGCCCGGCCGTCTGGTTCGCGCCGGACCGTCCTCGGCCCTGGTATCTGGTCTGGGCTGTCGCAGCCTGGTCCGGAGCCCGGATCGCCCGCACGCCGCAAGAGGCTGTCGCCGGCTTCTATTTTGATGACAGCGCCACGGGCGCCCCGCCCAACACCGGACCCGAGCGCCGTTTCAACTGGCGCTGCACCGATGTGACAAAAAGCCATGTGGCCCGGGTGTTCGAACAGGCCTTCGGCTATCCACTGATGATTGACCCGGCGACCGCCGAGGGCCCGCTTGTCGAAAAAGGCGAAGATAACGGCGTCCACGACGGCCGGATCGTCATGGCCCCCTGCCCTGCTCTGCCCGGCAAGACCTATCAGAAGCTGATCGACAACACCGAGGGCGATCTCGTCGCCGACCTGCGAACCCCTTGCGTTGGCGGCCGGCCCGCCTGTGTCTTCATCAAGCGCCGGCCGGTCGCCGACCGTTTCGCCAACCACAACAGCTCGACCACCCTGACAACGCCGCAGGCGGTGTTCTCGGAAGCCGAACTCGAGTCCATAGCCGCCTTCTGCGCGGGCATGGGGCTGGATTGGGGCGGCCTCGATATCCTGCGGGACAAGGACGGACGTATCTATGTCGTGGACGTCAACAAGACCGACATGGGACCGCCGATCGCGCTGCCTCTCAAGGACAAGCTGAACGCGACTCGCTTGCTCGCTGCCGCTTTCCTCACTCTTATCAATCAAGATTCCGGAACGGGCGTCGCCGCATGATTCCTTTCGTCAGAGACATCGAGTTCGAGTACGGGGCGTGCGATCGCGTCTCGCCGCTCATCCGCCGCGTGGTTGCGAAGAACCCCGGCCCGTTCACCTTCATGGGCACCGGCACCTATATCGTCGGAACGGGCGAGGTAGCGGTCATCGACCCGGGCCCGGACATGGACGACCATCTGGAAGCCATCCTGGCCGCCACGGCCGGCGAGCGGATCACCCACATCTTCGTCACCCACAATCACGCCGACCATTCGCCTCTCGCCCGGCCGCTGGCGGAGCGGACGGGGGCGACCATCTACGCCTGCGCCAAGCAGGGCGTGCCGACCGAGTCGGAGGTGCGCATGGAAGCGGGCGACGACCGCAACTTCAGGCCCGATGTCGGTCTCTGCGACGGTGGCGTTTTTTCCGGGGGCGACTGGACCCTTGAGGCCATTCCGACTCCCGGCCACACCTCCAACCACATCTGCTACGCCCTGCTTGAAGAAAACGCCCTGTTCAGCGGCGATCACATCATGGGCTGGTCGACGACAGTGATCAGTCCGCCCGACGGCGACATGGGCGAATATTTCGAAAGTCTGGACCGGATCAAGGCGCGCGATTTCTCCACCCTGTGGCCGACCCATGGCCCGCCGATCACTGACCCTGGCCCCTTCGTACAGGCCTACATCGACCACCGCAGGGCCCGCGAGAAGCAGATCCTCAGCGCCCTGGCCGGCGGCCATACGCGCATCAAGGCCATGGTGCCCGAGCTCTACAAGGACGTGGACTCGCGGCTGTATCCCGCCGCGGCGCATTCGGTGATGGCCCACGTCGTCCAGATGGTCCGCGACGGCCGGCTGGTCACCGACGGCGAACCGACGCTGGATAGCGACTACCGGCTGACCGCCTCGACGACGGTCTAGAGCGGGACCCGATTTGAGGGAATCAAATCGGCCGCTCTAGCGTCTTTGTGGTCGCGCGTTTGATCCGATAACCGGTTCCCACTTATCGGAACGCGCTCTAGGGGTTCAGAGCGGCGGCGAGCCGCCCGATCCGCCGGCAGTTGCCGCCCAAATCGCCCTTGCCGACCCGGCTGACCGAGCGGATGTCGATGCGCGAGCCGACGCCCTGGGGCCGCACCCGAACCGCCACGTCATCCTTGAAGCGGTAGATCAGGCTGGTCGCGGTGCCTTCCAGCCGGCCGGCTCGCACGTCTTCCGTCACCAGCGCGATACCCTCCGCCAGCATGGCCGACCTGATGGCCGCGAAGGCCTGGTCGGGCTGCATGGAAACCATGGCCGGACGGGCCGCGCCGCAGGTCTCGCTGTTGATCTCGGCGATGGGCCGGCCGGCGCCGTTGCCGGCGTCGATGGGGACCACGGGGTTGGGCTCAACCAGATTGGCGTCCGGGCCACGCGCCGACATGATGTTCGACGTGAACAGCAACGGCTCGGACCAGTCTGTCGCAACATCGTGGATGCGCGGCGACTGGCTTTCCCACCAGCCGAGGCCCGCGAAGCCCCCGAGGGTCGCCACAGTCAGGACAAGCGCCGTCATGGCCTTCTTCCAGTGCCGCTTCCAGCCCGCCAGCGCAGCGATCAGCAGGCCGACGAAGCTGGACAACACACTGACCAGGGCCGCGGCCGGAGCCCAGCCCAGGTTCGGCGCGGGGCCGGCTGTCAGTACCGACTGGTAGCCATCGCGCCAGTCCCAGAGGCCTGCCCACATGCCGGCTGCGCCGGCCAGGATGATCAGCGCCGGGGCCAGTGACAGGGCCACCGCCAGGGTCAGGAAATGATCGACCATGCCACCCTTGGGCTTGACCTTCTTCGCCCCGCCGGCCGGAACCGGAGTGAAGGACAGCGACGGCTCGTCGCTCGTCGCCAGCACGCTGGCGCTGCTTTTCAGACTGGCCGGGAAGGTCAGGCCGCCGTCGGACACCTCCGACTTGCCCGTCGCGGGGCTGTCGATCTGGCTTTTGACCAGGGTCGCGCCGGCTGCCGCCGTTGCCGCCGCGACGAGCGGCGTCAGGCCCGGCATGCCTGGCAGGGCGGCGGGGACTTCCCCTTCGCCCTTCCGGGGCTTGGAAACGACGTGCTCGGTGCGCGCCGGTTCGGCCGCGCCACCGGGCGTCCAGGTCAGCGGCAGATCGCCTTCCGGGATTTCATCCGACACGGATGGAGCCGGCTGGACCGGTGCGGCGGACTGGGTTTGCGGCGTCGTGGCCTCGGCAGCAGGAGCGGAGGGCTGTTCGCTTACGGGCTCGACCTTCAAAGGCTCATCGCGGTGAGAATCGTCACGGGTGAACAGCATGCCGCCAGCCGCCGCGGCGGCGGCTCCGGCGATCAAGGCCTCTGCGATCGGCGCCGAGGCCGTCGGACGGGCGACAGACTCGGGTCCGGGCTCCGCCCTATCGGCCGCCGCCATCAGCGGCTGCGGGGTCCGGTCGGTTTCAGGCTGCCGAAGGACGTCTTCGGCAGGCGCTTGAGAGTCGTCCGATCCGACCGGGATTTCAGCGGCGGTCGGGGAGCTGAGGCCCTCCGCCTCGGCGCCGGCCGCCGCTTCTTCAAAAGGGTCGGCGGCCTCCCCACGCTCTTCGTGAGCCGCCGGCGGTTCCGGCGCGTGGAGTACCGGACTGGGCTCCGCACGCAGGGCGACCGGGGTCGCGGCCGCCGCAGCGGCCATGGCGGCCATCAGCGGAATTTCGGGCAGAACATAGTCGGCATGACGGGCGCGCAGGACCTTCTTGTCGATCTTGCCAGTGGCGCCCAGGGGGATGTCGTCGACGAACATTACGTCGTCGGGCATCCACCATTTGGCGATCTTGCCGGTCAGATACTCGATGAACTCTTCCTTGGTCGCCGTCTCGCCGGGCTTCAGCTTGACCAGCAGTAACGGGCGCTCGTCCCATTTGGGATGCAGGATGCCGATCACCGCCGCCAGCTCGACCTTGGGGTGGCCCATGGCGATGTTTTCGATATCGATGGTGCTGATCCACTCGCCGCCGGACTTGATGACGTCCTTGGCGCGGTCGGTGATCTGCATGAAGCCTTCGGCGTCGATGGTCGCCACGTCGCCGGTGTCGAAGAAGCCTTCCGGATCGAGGATGTCGCCGCCGGCGCCCTTGAAGTACTGGCCGACCACGAACGGTCCCTTGACCATCAGGTGGCCGAAGGTGTGACCGTCATGCGGCAGGCGATTGCCCGCATCGTCGGTCAGCTTCATCTCGATGCCGTAGGGCGGGCGGCCCTGCTTGAGCTTGTAGGGCATCTGCTCATCGTAGGAGAGCTTGGCCACCCGGGCGTTGGGCGAGCCCAGCGTGCCCAGCGGCGAGGTCTCGGTCATGCCCCAGGCGTGCAGGACGTCGACGTCATAGCGTTCCTTGAAGCCGCGGATCAGGCTTTCCGGACAGGCCGAACCGCCGATCACAACCTTGGTCAGATGCGGCAGCTTGAGGCCCTTGGCGTCCAGTTCGGCCAGCAGCATCTGCCAGACGGTCGGCACGGCGGCGGAGAAGGTGACTTCTTCGGTGTCGAGCAGTTCGTAGACCGAGGCGCCGTCCATCTTGGAACCCGGCATGACCATCTTGGCGCCGACGGCCGGACAGGCGAAGGCCGTGCCCCAGGCGTTAGCGTGAAACATCGGCACCACCGGCAGCACCACGTCCGTGCCGGACATGCCGAGCACGTCCTTCTGCAGGCCGACGAGGGCGTGGATGACATTGGAGCGGTGCGAGTAGAGCACGCCCTTGGGGTCGCCCGTGGTCCCGGAGGTGTAGCAGAGGCCGCAGGCAGTGTTCTCGTCGAAGCCGCCCCAGGCGCAGTTCTCGGACTGGCCGGCGATGGCGGTCTCGTAGCAGTGGGCGCCACCCCATTTGATGCCCGGCACACCGTTGACCTTGAAGCCCGGCATGTGGCTCTGGTCGGTCATGACCACCACATGCTCGACGCTCGGGCAGTTGGCGAGGATGGCTTCGAGGATCGGCACGAAGGTCAGGTCGACGAAGATGATCTTGTCTTCGGCGTGGTTGATGATCCAGGCGATCTGCTCGGGGTGCAGGCGCGGATTGAGCGTGTGGCAGACCGCCCCGATGCCCATGATGCCGTACCAGGCTTCCATGTGGCGGGCCGTGTTCCAGGCCAGGGTGGCAACCCGGTCGCCAAGGGTGACGCCCAGCTGCAGCAGCAGATTGGACACCCGTTTTGCCCGGCTATGGATCTCGGCATAGGTGGTGCGAACGATGGGTCCCTCGACCGATCGCGACACCACTTCCATGTGACCATGCCAGTTCTTCGCGTGGTCCAGGATCTTGTCGACCGTCAAGGCCTGGTCCTGCATTAGGCCGCGCATAAGCTTCACCTTCCCCGAGTGTATTTCCTTACGGCGGCACGCTAACGGTACCGGCGCCGCAGTGCAAACCGGCGCTGCCTACGGGCGAGCAGATTCCTCAACTTCAAGCACCAGGCGCACCGTGCGCCGCGCTTGACCTCGGCGGACGGCCAGTTCGACCAGCGTGCCCGGCGGGCCGGAAAAAGCGACAGGCAGTTGGTCAAGCCCGCCGCCGTTGCAGCCGGTGACCAGGTCGCCGGGCCTCAGTCCCGCGCGCGCCGCCGGGCCGAGCGGGTCGAGGTCCCGGATGCTGGCGACGCCAGGGGCGATGTTCAGGTAGACGCCTGACCAGCCGCTGGCAGGCAACGGGGCATCTTCGGCCGCCACGGCCGGCGCGGCGGCCAGCAGCAGGCCGCCAGCGCCAATGGCCAAAAGCAAGGTCCGCCGCGTGTGGCTCATGAAAGGTTCCGACCTGTCCGCGACTCCAGACTTCCAAGTTGGCGTGCGGTGGTCAACGAGGTCCCGTGAAGTTTCAGCCGAGAGCCTTGACCAGGGCCTCGGCCGCCGGTTCGAAGGCCCCGTCGCTGTCGACCCGGCGCCAGGTCATCTCGCCCAGATCGCGGCCTAGCTGGGTGTCCAGCACCTCGGCGGTCGCGTCGGAGGCGTCGCCGCTGCGGCCGGCGATGCGATCATGGAGCAGGGCAGGCGGCGCTTCCAGCCAGACGCCCTCGAAGGCGACACCCGCCGCGGCGGCGACGTCGGCGGCGGCGGCGCGCTCTTCCGGCTTCATGAACACGGCGTCGAGGATGACGGCGCGGCCGGCGGCCAGGGCCTGCCGGGCGTCCTCGAACATCTGACCATAGACTCTGGGACTGATCTCGGGGGCGTAGGCCTCGGGCGGCAGACGGTCGAGCGGGGCGACGCCCCAGAGGCGTTTGCGGATCTCGTCACTGCGCAGGATGACGGCGCCGGGTGAGGCGCCGAGGCCCGGGGCCGCGATGCGGGCGAAGGTGGACTTGCCGGAACCCGACAGGCCGCCGACCGCAGCCAGCACCGGCTTGATCGGCTCCAGGTGAGCCAGGGCGGCGGCCAGATAGGCTCGGGAGGCGTCTATGTCGCCGCCGTGGGCCTGGACGTGACAGCGCACGCCGGCCCGCACGGACAGGGCCAGCGGCAGGGCTTCCAGCCCGGTCCAAAGTCCGCCGGGCAGCAGCCTCGCCCCCTCGTCCAGCCAGGCCGACAGCACCCGAACGGCGGCGTCGCGACGACGGCGGAAATCCAGGTCCATCAGCAGGAAGGCGACGTCGTAGAGAACGTCGATCTCGGACAGGGTGTCGTTGAACTCGATGCAGTCGAACAGGATCGGCCGCCCGCCCTCGAGCAGGATGTTGCCCAGGTGCAGATCGCCATGGCAGCGGCGCACCCAGCCCGTTTCCAGCCGCGCCGCCAGAAGGGTTTCCAGCCGGGCCCGCTCGGCGTCGGTGGCGGCGATCAGGGCTTCGACCGGCGCCTTGCCGAGTTTCGGGATCAGGTCCCTCATCAGGGCGGCGTTGGAGCGGATGGTGTAGCTCATGCCGCCCGCCGGTTCGGCCTCGCGGGTCACCGGCGCCTCGGCGTGGAAGCGGGCGATGGTCCGGCCCAGTTGATCGGACAGCTCGCCGTCGACGGCGTAGGGCTGCTCGGCGAGGACGGCCGTCTCGTCGAACCGGCGCATTTCCAGGACCGACTCGACCCGCTCGCCCGCCCCGTCGAGCTCGAGCTCTCCCCCCGCAGTGCGGGTGATGGCGCCGACCCGGCGGTAGATGTCCGGCGCGGCGGCCCGGTTGAAGGCCAGTTCCCGCTCCAGCGCCCAGTGGCGCAGGGCGGCTGTCTCGTAGTTGAGAAAACCGAAGTTGACGGGCTTCTTGACCTTCAGGGCCAGGTCTCCGCTCAGATAGACCCGGGCGCAGCTGGTTTCGATCATGCGGTCGGCCCGCGCGCCAAGCCAGGTGGCGATCTCGGCTTCCTGCTGGGCTTCTTGCGGCGTCGGTTGGCTCATGGCCGCTGCATATCACAGGCCTCGCGATTTCGTCCCCTCGCCAATCCCTTGCCCGATAAGGGTTTTCGCCCTAGGGGAGAACGATCGTTGTTATGCAGAGGCGACATGCGGGAGCGAGGGGGCGAGACGCGCAGCGAACGCAAGCGCCGCGACATCCTCAAGGCCGGCCAGTCGGTCTTCCTGCGGGAAGGCTATTCCGGCGCCGGCATGGAAGTGGTGGCCCGCGAGGCGGCCGTCTCGACCGCGACCCTCTACGCCCACTTCCCCAGCAAGGGCGACCTGTTCGTGGCCGTGGTCGAGTCGGCCGTCGCCAGCCTGGCCAGTGACATCGAGGACACGCTCGACACAACCGGCGACGCCCGCGCCCGGCTGATGGCTTTTTCCCTCGCCTACGCCCGGTTCTACACAGACCCGCTGTCCCGGGCCGTTTTCCGGCTGGTGACCGGGGAGCGCCGGCGCTTCAGCGAACTGGCCGACCACTTCCGGAGCCGCTCCCGCCATGCCCTGGGTGGCAACGCCATCACCCTGATCGGCCAGTTGGTCGAGGAGGGCCAGCTCAAGGTCGAGAAGCCCGCCTGGGCCGCCGGTCAGCTGCTCGGCATGCTGGAGCACGTCACCCTGATCTTCGGACTGGTGGCCGGTGATGAGGCTGTTCCCCGCCGCCCGCTCGAAGACATCTGCGCCGACGCCGTGGAGACCTTCCTGGCGCGCTACCGCGCATAGTGGCCGCGCGTCTGTTCCGATAACCGGCCGCCACTTATCGGGACGCGCTCTAGGGATAAAGCCGCGAGGTGCTCCAGCCCTCGCCGGAACGGGCGAACACCAGGCGCTCGTGCAGCCGGAACGGCCGGTCGCGCCAGAACTCGATGCTCAGCGGCGTCAGCCGGAACCCCGACCAGTGGGGCGGGCGGGGCACCTTTCCGAGACCGAACTTCAGGCCCATCTCGGCCACCCGCTTCTCCAGCGCGAAACGATCCGGCAGCGGCCGGGACTGGTCCGAGGCCCAGGCGCCCAGCTGGCTGTGGCGGGCCCGGGTGGCGTGATAGGCGTCGGCCTCGGCTTCGCTGACCTGCTCGATCGTTCCGCGAATACGCACCTGGCGGCGCATCGACTTCCAGTGGAACAGCAGCGCCGCCTTGGGATTGGCGGCCAGTTCGCGGCCCTTGGCGCTCTGCAGGTTGGTGAAGAAGGTGAAGCCGGCGGCGTCCACGCCCTTCAGCAGCACCATCCGGGCGTCGGGCAGGCCGGTTTCGTCAACCGTGGCCAGGGTCATGGCGTTGGCGTCGTTGGGCTCTGACTCCACAGCCGCCTTCAGCCAGGTCTCGAACAGGCCGATCGGATCGGCCTCCGGCAGCAGCGGCAGCGGAGCGGCGCTGGTCACCTGGGTGACGTAGTCGTTTTCGCTCGGCGAGGCGGGGATCAGGGTGTCATCGGCCATGGCGGCTATGTAGGCCGCTCATCCCCGTCCGTCACGCTTAACCCGGAATTGACTCCACGCGGTCCACAGTGAGCCCAACAAACAAAGGGGCCATGGTGGTGGCGACAAGGACGATGGACAGCCGCCGGGCGCGGGCGGTGCTGGGCGTGCGCGGTAAGCCCGATGAGGCCACCCTGCGCGCCGCATTCCGCAAAGCCGTCAAGGCGTCCCACCCCGACCGTCCGGGCGGCGACGCCGCGAGGCTGCGCGAGGTGGTCGAGGCCTATGGCCTGCTGAAGGCCGCCCCGGTTTCTCCCCCCCCTGTCCCGCCGCCCCCGGCGCCGGTCATCGCGGACGGCATCGAGATCAGCCCGGCCCTCGCCGCGTCCGGCGGCCGCGCCTTCACCCGACTGGGCGATGGCCGCCGCCTGGCGCTCGATCTGCCGGCCGGTCTGCGCCCCGGCGATCAGGTCCGGGCCGGAGAGACCCTGCTGACCGTCTCGGTCAAGGCCGCCGCAGGCCTGACCCTGCGGGGCGACGACCTTTGGCTCAGCGCCGAACTTCCCCACAGCGCCGGCGGCCGCCTGCCGCTGGCCACCCCGGGCGGACCCCGTGAAATCTGGGTCGGTCGTCGTGACATCGCCCGGGGCCTGGTGCGCCTGACCGGTCAGGGCCTGCCGGCCCGGGGACCGCACGCGGCCGGCGACCTGATCGTCACCCTGAAGGCGCCGCCGGCTCCCGTCGAAAGCGGCGCCCGCAGTCGCCTGCGCGCCTTTCAGGCGGCCTGGATGCCGACCGGGGCGACCGCCCCGGCCTTGTAGCGCCGGCCCGATGCGCTAAGACGCCAGCACGATGTCGCACAACACCTTCGGTCATCTGTTCCGCGTCACCACCTGGGGCGAAAGCCACGGCCCGGCCCTGGGCTGTGTGGTCGACGGCTGTCCTCCGGGGATCGAACTGACCGAGGAGGACATCCAGGTCTTCCTTGACAAGCGCAAGCCCGGCACCAGCAAGCATGTCACCCAGCGGCGCGAGAGCGACACCGTGCGGATCCTGTCGGGCGTCTTCGAGGGCTTCACCACCGGCACGCCGATCTCGCTGATGATCGAGAACGAGGACCAGCGGTCCAAGGACTACGGCGAGATCGCCCACGCCTTCCGCCCCGGCCACGCCGACTACGCCTACATCGCCAAGTACGGCCGGCGCGACTATCGCGGCGGCGGCAGGTCCAGCGCCCGGGAAACCGCCGCCCGCGTCGCCGCCGGGGCCATCGCCCGCAAGGTGATCCCGCAGGTCAGCGTTCGCGCCGCCCTGGTGCAGATCGGCCCCCACGCCATCGACCGCAGCGCCTGGGACTGGGCCGAGACGGCCAACAATCCCTTCTTCTGTCCCGACGCCGCCGCCGCCGCCCACTGGGACCAGTACCTGGACGGCATCCGGAAGGCCGGCTCCTCGACCGGGGCCATCGTCGAGGTCGAGGCCGAGGGTGTGCCCGCCGGCTGGGGCGCGCCGATCTACGGCAAGATCGACGCCGAACTGGCCGCCGCCCTGATGTCGATCAACGCCGCCAAGGGCGTCGAGATCGGGGCCGGCTTCGCGTCGGCCGCCCTGACCGGGGAAGAGAACGCCGACGAGATGCGGGCCGGCAACAATGGTCCGACCTTTCTGTCCAACCACGCCGGCGGCGTTCTGGGCGGGATCAGCACCGGACAGCCGGTGATCGCCCGCGTCGCCTTCAAGCCGACCAGCTCGATCCTCACCCCGCGCCAGACCCTCAACGAGGCCGGCGAGGAGGTCGAGCTGCGGACCAAGGGCCGCCATGACCCCTGCGTCGGGGTCCGCGCGCCGCCGGTGGTCGAGGCCATGACCGCCTGTGTGCTGGCCGACGCCTTCCTTCGCCATCGGGGCCAGGTCGGGTAGCCGCGCCGTCGTCGCCTATCGAAGCGGCGGACCATTGTACCGCGCCCGGCCCGTCCGGCTGAAACCTACATAAACAGCCGACGACATCCGATTGAGACCGGTTCAGCGCCGGAACGCCCGGCCCTGTGGGTTTTCCGGTAGCCTCGGCCTGTGAAGATGTAGGTCGGAGCGTAGGTCGCCGCTGCGTGTTTGTAGGTCTGATTGAGGTCGGCGCGACCTACAGGGTGCGGCAGGGCGACATCGCGACCAGCCAGCCGACATACCCGGAATTCAAATTTTCAGAGACAGGCGCCGCCCCTAGCCGCCGCTCCACCCGCCCGCTACCAATAACCCCATGAGCCAGTTTGATTTTGACGCGGTCGTGGTCGGCGCAGGCGCGGTTGGCCTCGCCTGCGGCTATGCGCTGAGCAAGCGCGGCCTGGTGGTCGCGGTGCTGGAGAAGGAAGCCGCCATCGGCCAGGGGGTCTCCTCGCGCAACAGCGAGGTGATCCACGGGGGGCTCTACTATCCGACCGGCTCGCTGAAGGCCCGGCTCTGCGTCGAAGGGCGGCGGATGCTCTACGCCTTCCTCGACCTGCATCACGTCGATTACCGGCGCAGCGGCAAGCTGGTGGTCGCCACCACGCCGGACGAGGTGTCGAGGCTGGACGCCATCTGGGACCAGGCGCTGGCCAATGACGTCGAGGGCATGGAGCGGCTGACCGGCGAGCAGGCGCGGGCGCTGGAGCCGGGCCTCAAGTGCGAGGCGGCCTTGCTGTCGCCGCAGTCGGGCGTGTTCGACAGCCACGGCTACATGCTGGCCCTGCAGGGCGAGATCGAGGCGGCCGGCGGGGCGGTTGTGACCTCGACCCCGTTCGAGGGCGCGAGCCCCCTGCCCGGCGGCGGCTTTCGGGTCAGGGCCGGCGGCGAGGAGGCGACCGAGCTGACCTGCCGTCTGCTGGTCACGGCGCCCGGCCTGTCGGCGCAGGGCGTGGCGGGACATGTCGACGGCTTCCCCGCCGACCAGATTCCCGCCGGTCACTACGGCAAGGGGGTCTATTTCCGGCTGCAGGCCAAGGCGCCGTTCGAGCGGTTGATCTATCCGCCGCCGATCCACGGGGCATTGGGCACCCACTACCGCAAGGACCTGGGCGGCCAGGCGGTGTTCGGACCTGATCTGGAATATGTCGAGACCGAGGACTACAGCGTCGACCCGGCCCGCGCCCAGGCCTTCGCCGAGTATATCCGCAAGTTCTGGCCGGACCTGCCGGCCGAGGACCTCAGCCCCGACTACGCCGGCATCCGCCCCAAGCTGCACGGGCCGAACGAGCCGCAGCCCGACTTCCAGATCCGGGGGGCCGATACGCACGGCATCCCGGGCCTGGTCGCCCTGTTCGGGATCGAGAGCCCTGGCCTGACCAGTTCGCTGGCCATCGGCGAAGCGGTGGCCGTCAGGCTTTCGGCGCCAGCTTGATCAGCGAGCCCCCGTCGGTCAGCACATAGACCGCGCCATCGGGGCCGACGCGCACATCGCGGATGCGCTGCTTGAGGTCGGCCAGCAGCCGCTCCTCACCCACCACCTTGTCGCCGTCGAGGGTCAGCCGCACCAGGTCCTTGTCCCTCAGGCCGCCGACGAACAGGCTGCCCTTCCAGGCCGGGAAGAGGTCGGCGTTGTAGAAGGCCATGCCCGACGGCGCGATGACCGGGTCCCAGTAGTAGACGGGCTGTTCCATGCCGTCCCTGGCGGTGATGCCCTCGCCGATCGGCTTGCCGCTGTATTCCAGGCCGTAGTTGATGGTCGGCCAGCCGTAGTCCTTGCCCCGGCGCGGAATATTGAGCTCGTCGCCGCCGCGCGGGCCGTGCTCGACGGTCCACAGCTCACCGGTCGCCGGGTTGATGGCCGCCGACTGGATGTTGCGATGGCCGGAAGACCAGATCTGCGGCAGGGCGCCGGCCACCGAGGTGAAGGGGTTATCCTTGGGGACGACACCGTCGGGACGGATGCGGATCACCTTGCCGAAAGCGGAGTCCAGCTTCTGGGCCTGCATACGGCCGGCGAGGTCGGAGCGCTCGCCCGTGGTGATGAACAGTAAGCCGTCGGGGGAGAAGGCTAGGCGCGAGCCATAGTGCTTGGTGCTGTCCAGGGTCGGGGTCATGCGCCAGATGACGGCGACGTCGCTGAGCGTCTCGCCGGCCAGCTTGCCGCGCGCCACGGCCGTGCCGTTGCCGTCTTCACGGGGTTCGGCATAGCTGAGGTAGACCCAGCCATCATGCACGGCGACGTCGAGCAGACCGCCCTGGCCGCGCGCGTCGACGCTCGGCACGCCGGTCAGCGGGGCCGACACCTTGCCGTCCTTGCCGACGATGCGCAGGGCGCCGCTGCGCTCGGTGACCAGCATGCGGCCGTCGGGCAGGAAGGCGAGGCCCCAGGGTTTGTCGAGGCCCTGGGCCACGGTGACGACGTCGAAGGCGACGTTGGCGGCTTTGAGCGGCGCGCGCGTCTGGCCTGCGAAGGCGGGCGTGTAGGGCGCGTTGGCGGCCCGGGTTTCCAGCGATCCGCCGGCGGTCGGAGGCGTCTGCGCCCCGCTCGGCTGACCACCGCAGGCGGCGAGGACGGCGGCGATGGCGATCAGGGACAGGGTGCGCATCGAGGGGCTCCGAAGCTGTGAGATTGCGTCTCAGATAGGATCAAACGCCGCCGAGCAAAGCCCCCATCGCCGCTTTCGGGTCGGCGTCCTCGACATGGATCAGCGACCAGAGGGCGAAAAAGAGCAGCGGCCAGCGCCGGGCCTCATGCCGTTCGTCGGAGAAGACGGCGCGCACGGCGTCGCTGTCCAGCAGCCGGGCGACCGAAGCGACCGAAGCGATGCGGGGGCCCAGATCGCCGGCGCGGGGCCCGATCCAGGCGGCCACGGGCACGGTGAAGCCCTTCTTCCTGCCCCAGGGATCGGCCGCCGGGCAGTGGCGCTCCAGCCATTTGCGCAGGAGCCATTTGCCATACTTGCCGCGCAGCTTCATGCGGTCGGGCAGGTTGAAGGCGAAACGCGCCACCTCCGGGTCGAGGAAGGGCGTGCGCCCCTCCAGCCCGTTGGCCATCAGGCAGCGGTCGAGCTTCAACAGCAGGTCGTCGGGCAGCCAGGTGGCGACATCGGCCGCCTGGGCCTGCTGCAGCCGGGTGCGGCCGGGAACGGCCACCTGGGCCGCCGCATCCCGCCAATCGTCGATCCAGGGCGACCCGGCCTGGGGCTCGGCCGGCCGCCCGCCCAGCCAGGCGGGGCGCATGGCGCGGCGATAGCGGCCGTAGCCGCCGAACAGCTCGTCGCCGCCCTCCCCCGTCAGCACCACGGTCAGGTCGGCCCGCGCCGCCTGGGCCAGCTTGAAGGTCGGCAGGGTGGCGTAGTCGGCGGTGGCGTCGTCCAGCGCCCAGGCGACCCTGGGGGCGATGTCCCAGAAGTCTTCCTCGGTGAAGGTGGTCTCGCGCCAGTCAAGGTTCAGGGCCCTCGCCACCCGCTCGGCCTGGGCCCGTTCGTCGCGGGCGCCGGGGGCGTCGAAGCCGCAGGTGTAGCCGATGACCGGCCGCTCATTGAGCCGCGCCATCAGGGTGGCGACCGTCGCGCTGTCGACCCCGCCCGACAGGAACAGACCGTAGGGGACATCGGAGCGCTGATGTACCCGGATGCTGTCCTCAAGCACGGCGTCCAGCTGCTTGAGCAGCGAGGCTTCGTCGCCGGCTGTCACCCCGGCCGGCGGCAGGGCCGGCCGCACCCGCAGTTCCTCGACGAAGTCGCCCTTGACCTCTGCGACGGCGCCCGGCGGCAGGCGATGGCAGTCCCGCATCAGGATGGGGCTGAAGCTGTAGTTCAGCGCCAGCAGCTGGCCGGCCGCGTGTTCGTTGACCTGCACAGGCCGGTCGACCAGCGATCGGGGCTCGGAGGCGAAGATCACCCCCTCGCCTTCCCCGCGGCCGCTCGTTCCATCGCGGAAGTAGAGCGGCTTGATGCCGAAGGGGTCGCGGACCAGCCAGGTCTTGCCGTCGTGGCCGATCAGGCAGAAGGCGTACATGCCCCGCAGGCGGTCAAAGGCCTTCTCGCCCTCCATGGCATAGAGATGCAGCAGCGGCTCGAAGTCGGACCCGGTGGCCAGTCGGTCCTTGAGGCCGAACTCCTCGGTCAGCTCGAGATAGTTGTAGATCTCGCCGTTGCCGATGACCGTCGAGCCGGCGGCATGCAGCGGTTGCCAGCCACCTTCCAGATCGATGATCGACAGTCGTGCATGGCCGATCGACCAGCCGGGACCATGCTCGGTGCGGATGCCGTTGGGGCCCCGGTGGGCGATGCGCTGGATCAGGGGGGCGGCGGAGAGGCTGTCTCCCGCGCCTTCGGCCAGCACCCCGGCGATGCCGCACATCAGGTGGCTCCGAAGCGGGCGAAGAGCTGTTTCCACTCGGCGCAGACGGCGGCCTGGCTGAACTCGGCCTCGACGCGGGCGTGGCCGTTCTGGATCAGTCTGATGCGCTGCATGGGGTCGGCCAGCAGGGCGGCGGTCCGCGCCGCCAGGGCGTCCTCGTCGTCGATGGGGATCAGCAGGCCGTCCTGACCGTCGCGGATCAGGGCCTTGGGACCCTGGCTCTCGGCGGCGACCACCGGCAGGCCGTGGGCCCAGGCCTGGATGACGACATTGCCCAGCGGCTCGTAGCGCGACGGGAACAGGCAGACGTCAGCCGTGCGATAGAGGGCCGGGGCGTCGCCCCGCCAGCCGAGGAAGCGGACCCGGTCGAGGACGCCGAGGGAGCTGGCCAGGGCCTTGAGCTGCTCTTCCAGCGGCCCGACGCCGGCGATCCAGAGATAGGCCTCAGGCAGGGCTTTGAGGGCCTTGAGCGAGACGTCGTGGGCCTTGGACGTGTGCAGCCGGCCCATGCCGAGCAGCAGGGGGACGCCTTCGGGGGTGTCCAGGCTGGCGCGGTCGACCGGGGTGACCTCGTCGGGGGCGGCGGCGAAGTTGGGAATGTAGCTGACCTTGTCGGCCGGCCAGCCCTGGCCGATGACCCAGTCGACGATGTCCTGGGTGTTGCCGACCAGGTGGTCGAAGCCCTGGTAGTTCTTGAGCTTGTAGTAGCCGCCCAGGCGCCCGATCCGGGTCCACGGCCCCCTCGGCGTATGGCGCGCCGCCCGGTTCATCCAGGCGACCAGCAGTTTCGCGTTCACGTCCCTGGCCAGGGCCGAGACGCCAAGGCGGGTCCAGAAGTCGATGGGGCCGCCGAAACCGAAGGTGCGGGCTGGAACGCCGGCGGCGGCAAGGGCCGTCTCGCGGCCCGGGTTCTTGCGGATGGCCGCAGCCTGGTCGGGTCCGCCGGCACGCAGGGCGCTGACCAGTTGCACGAAGTAGAGCTCTGCCCCGCCTTCGCCACCGGATCCCAGAAGATGCAGCACGCTCATGAGGCGATGACCCTAGAGCGCGAGGGCGCGGAACGGAACCTCCGTTGGCCGCCTGGAACAAACTTTTGGAGGCCTGGGGTCAGCGGCGCTTGAAGAGAGGTTTCATCGCCACTATAAGGCCGCCTCCCTGGCGCGCAGGCCTATATGGCTGGGTAGCTCAGATGGTTAGAGCGGTGGATTCATAACCCACAGGTCGGCGGTTCGATCCCGCCCCCAGCTACCAGGGTTTCCCGAAGGAATTTAGAGACTTAGGCAGCAGCCGAGCTTTGCGCCGCGGCAGCCTCGCGGTCGCCGTTCAGCACCTTGTCGAAGACGGTCAGCATGCGCTCGGCCTTGATCGGCTTTTCGACGACGTCGTTCATGCCGGCGGCGATATAGCCGCGAACGTCGGACGGATCGGCGTTGGCCGTCAGGGCGACGATCGGGACGATGCCGGCCGGGCCGGCAAGCGCACGGATGGCGCGGGTGGCGGCGACGCCGTCCATGCGCGGCATCTTGATGTCCATCAGGATCAGGTCGTAGCGGCCGATGGTGGCCATTTCCACGGCTTCAAGGCCGTCGACAGCCTGTTCGCTGGTGCAGTCGAACATCTCGCACAGGGCCTCGGCGACCATGCGATTGGTGGCGTTGTCGTCGACAATCAGGATATGGGCGGCGCTGGCGGCGATCATGCCGGCGGCCGGGGCGGCGACCTGCTCCACCGCTTCGGGGGCCAGCAGGCTGAAGACGACCGTGGCGCCGGATCCGGGGTTGGTCTCGGCGCGGATGACGCCATTCATGGCCCCGGCCAGGCTGGCGGCGTGGGCCATGCCAAAGCCGATGGCCAGCGGCTTTTCGCCATCGAGGGCTTCGAAGATGCGGGCCAGACGGGCCGGGTCCGGGGTCTCGCCGGCGTCGCGGACGCGGGCTTCGAGGGACAGGCCCTCCAGGGCCGGGCGGGCGCTGAGGGTGACTTCGACGGCGCCGCGGCGGGTAGCGCTCAAGGCGCGTTCGACCACGCCGTCGAGCAGCTCGGCCAGGCGGTCGGAATCGAGGTCGGCGGCCAGTTCCGGGGCGCCGTCATAGGCGGTGAGCAGGGTGACGCCGGCGGTGGCGGCCCGGGCCGCCCAGCGGGCATCAAGACTGTCGATAACCTCGCGCAGAAGGGTCGGCCGGGGCGCGAGGGGAGCCAGGCCGGCCTCGGTCGCCTGAATGGCGCGGGCCCGGTGCAGCAGGCGGCAAAGGTCGGCGAAACTGTCGGCCAGAGCCTGGGCGCAGCTCTTGCTGTCGGCCGGCAGCGGCTGGCGGATCAGGGCGTCGACGAAGGTCTGGGCGTCATCCAGCTGGCGCAGGATCTCGGCGGCGAGGACCTGGGTTGTGGCGATGGTGGCGTCGTGGAGAGCCTGCGAGCGGTCGCCGCGCGCGGCCAGCAGGTTCACCGCCGTGCCAACGCCGAGGTACAGCCCGGCCTCGGTGACGATGAAGCCGGCGCTCAGGGCGCGGCGATTTTCGGCCAGCATCTCGTCGCGAAACTGGGCCGGGCGGATGGCGCCGTCGACGACCAGCGGGGCAAGGTCCATGACCGAAGCGACCGGGGCTGCGCCGTGAAGGCCGGCGGCCTCGAAGGCCTGGCGGCGCAGAAGACCGACGGGGCGGCCATCACTATCGACCACGGCGAGGACCTGGGCGTCGGGATCACTCTCGAAGGCCCGGCTGGCCGTCGCCACATCCGCGTCCAGAGACAGCGGGGCGCGTCGGTCGATCAGGCTGTCTAGGCGATCCATCAGGTCGGTCTCTGGGGGCCGCTGGCCGTTCTGACCTGCAGGCTTGGAGGGTGATCCTGCACCATCTCGCTTTCAGACAGGTTAAGCCTGCGAACGCGCAAAGAAAAAGCGGCGGAGACCGAGGTCTCCGCCGCCCTTACTTTAGATAACGGTGTTCGGCTTACTGACCGAAGGTCTTGGTCACCGAGATGCCGAAGGTTTGCGGCTCGGTGAAGAAGGCGTTCCGGAACAGGCCGGAGGAGTCGTCCGTCAGATAGGTGTCGGTGATCGACTCTTCGTCCGTCAGGTTCTTCACGTAGGCTTCGAAGATCCAGCCGGCGTCACGGTTGGCCACGGTGAAGGTGGCGTTGACGTTCTGCCAGCCTTCGATGTGATCCGGGGTGCTGTTGTAGATCCGCGAGAAGCTGTCGTCCTGACGGTAGTAGTCGCCGCGCAGGGTCGCATCCCAATCGCCCAGTTCCCAGGTGTACTGGGCCCCGAACGAGAAGGTGTACTTCGGCGCGTTCGGCAGTTCCTTGCCCTTCAGGTCAACCGCAACGCCGTCGCTGACGGTGTTGATCTGGGTCCGGTACGGGCCAAGAGCCGGGTTCTGGAGGGGGTTGGTCGGGAAGGCGCCCGAAGCATAGGCGCCGCTGCAGACGCCCAGCAGGGTGTAGGGCGAAAGAACGCCGTCACGGATGCCGGACATGATCGGAGCCAGCTGCGAGGTCTGCACCACACAGTTGCTGGCGTTGCTGGCTTTCAGCAGCGTCAGGCTGGCGTCGCCCTGCGTGCGGTTAAACACGTCGATCGAGGTGCCGTCGGTGATCTCGGACTCGAGCAGACCGATCTGCATGTTGAGGCGCAGATTGTCGACCGGTTCCCAGATGGTCTCGAACTCGAGGCCCTGAAGCTTGGCGTCGATGTTCTCGTTGACCGACTGGCGGTTGGTGATCTTGGAGACCTGATAGCCGATGTAGTCATAGTTGAAGTAGGTGGCGTTCAGGACCATGCGGCCGTCGAACAGGGTGTTCTTGCTGCCGAACTCCCAGGCGTCGACGAACTCCGGATCGAAGGTCGGGGCGGCGCAGGCGACGCCAATGGCGCAGGGCGGGTTGACGCCCCCGGCCTTGTAGCCGCGCGAGTAGAAGGCATACAGCAGGTTGTTGTCAGCCCACTTCCAGTCCGCGCCGAAGCGGCCAGTCATTTCCTTGAAGTCGGCTTCCAGAACCGGCGGGGTGGCCGAGACGGTGCTCTCGTTGCCCGGCGCGGCCACGTTGTTGGCCAGCAGAGCAGTCGTGCGAGCGGTCTGCAGCTTGCGGTCGTGGGTGTAACGCAGGCCGCCGGTCAGCTTCACGGTATCGGTCAGCTGCCAGTAGACCTCACCGAACACCGCGCGCGACTTCAGGTGATAGTCGCCGGTGCTGTCGAAGTAGTTGCGGCCGGCGCCGGAGGGCGTGGAGCCCGGATCGATAACGATGCAGCCCGGGGTCGCCGCCGTGCAGTTCGGGTTGCCCGTGGTCAGGGCGTTGGCGATGATCGCCTGGCCCGTCAGGGTGTTGCCGAACACATAGTAGTGGCCGTCGGTGCTCTTCAGGTCGAGGTAGATGCCGCCGATGTTGAAGTTGACCGGACCATCGAAGTTCGAGGCCAGGCGCAGTTCCTGGGAGAACTGTTCCACATTGGCGCTGGAAATGTCGAAGGTGGTGAACTTGTTGGAGACGCCCACCTGCGGGTCGGCGACGTTGCCGCCCGGGAACACCGAGCCGTAGAGGCCGGCGTAGGTCAGGGCCGGAACACCGACCGTGCCACAGCCGCCGGCGAAGTTGTTGCAGGCGCCGGGGGTGGTGTTGAAGGTATTGATCGGCGTGACGCGGTTGTAGTCGGCCTGGGTGAACAGGCTGTTTTCGCTGTAGTTGGACAGGGCGATGACCTGGAGCTCATCGGTGATGTCCCAGCTGACGCCGAACTGGAAGATGTCGGTTTCGGCCTGGTAAATCGGGTCAGCCGCCGACTCGATGTCGCGGATGTCCTTGGTCTGAACCTTGCCGGCGTAGGCGTCGCCGGTGATCAGGCCCGACAGGTTGCCGAGCAGACCGCCGAGGGTCGCCTGCGAGTTGGGCGTGCCCAGAACGTTGGCCGAATAGAGCGACGTCGCCGAACAGCCCTGGCTGAACAGGCCGCGGGTGGCCTGGGCGCGAACCGGATCAGCGGAGTAGCCGACGCCGGCGACGGTGGCCGGGCCAGCGTCCTTGGTGCAGAACTGCTTGCCGATGCGCGAGCGCTTGTCGTCTTCCTCGAAGTGATCCCACAGCAGGTAGGTGCTGAAGGTGTCGGTCGGCTCGAAGCTGACCGTGATGCGGGTGTTCCACAGGTCGCGGTTGTCGATGTCGTTGCCGGTGACCAGGTTCTCACCGTAGCCATCGCGCTGCAGCAGGCTGCCGGCGGCGCGGACGGCGATCTTGTCGCCGATCGGGATGTTGATCATCCCGCGGGCCTTGATCGAGTTGTAGTTGCCGTACTCGCCCTTGACCATGGCTTCGAACATGTCGGTCGGCTTGGCGGTGATGACGTTGACCACGCCGCCGGTGGCGTTGCGGCCGTACAGCGTGCCTTGCGGACCGCGCAGCACTTCCAGACGCTCAAGGTCGAAGAATTCCGACTCGAACAGGTTGTTGGCGGTGAGCGGGGCGTTGTTCAGGTGGATGCCGGTGCCGGCGTCGCCCGAGCCCGCCACCAGCTTGGAGCCGATGCCGCGGATCTGGAAGTTGTAGCCGGTGAAGTTCCCCTTGGAGAAGTTCACGTTCGGGATGGCCAGAACCAGGTTGGGACCGCCGTCGATCTTGGCTTTTTCCAGGGATTCCTGGTTGAAGGCCGAAACCGCGATCGGAACGTCCTGGATGGCTTCCTCGCGCTTCTGCGCCGTGACGATCAGTTCACCGACGGTGTTGCCTTCGGAGGCGCCCCCGTCCTGAGCGAAGGCCGGAGCGGCGACAGCCATGATGGCAAAGGCGGAAACGCCGACAGCCAGCGTCCTCCGCAGGCGCAGAGAATTGTGCATTCTAACCCTCCCCGGGCGCCGCCGGCCGCATTGGGCCTGAACAACGGTCGCCGTGATGTTTCCTCAAATGTCGCGTCTTGATTGCCATCGGGGACGCGCGACAATTCCCCGTAGCTAGGTGCAATGACATACGTGCGTTAGAAGACTGTCAACGTCCAACAGCTAGGTGATCACCGATAGGTTACGGCTTTTCACCTGACTGTGGCCCAATAAACGCGCGGCTTTCCTGCCTTCAGGCGACTTCCTCCATCCACAGGAGAACTGACGCGACGGAAACTGACCCAACGACAGTCAAGAACGCTCTGACAACTTGAGTCGGCAGGTTACCGCACGGGAGTTCCAGCCGGAGCCGGCTTCCTGTAGACCCCGCGCCATGACGTATGCGGTCAAGGAAATCTTCCTCACCCTGCAGGGCGAAGGCGGCCAGGCGGGCAAGGCGGCGGTATTCTGCCGCTTCGCCGGCTGCAATCTGTGGTCCGGACGCGAGAAGGACCGTGCGAGCGCCGTCTGCACCTTCTGCGACACTGATTTCGTCGGCGTGAACGGCCCGGGAGGCGGCCGCTTCAAGACCGCAGACAAGCTGGCGGAGGCGGTCGAGGCGGCCTGGACCGGCGGACCGGACGACCGGCTGGTCGTCTGCACGGGCGGCGAGCCGCTGCTGCAGATGGACGCCGCCGTCATCGACGCCCTGCACCGCCGGGGATTCTCGATCGCCGTCGAGACCAACGGCACGATCGAGGCGCCGGCCGGCATCGACTGGGTCTGCGTCAGCCCCAAGGCGGACGCTCCGGTCGTCCAGGTCCGCGGACAGGAACTGAAGCTGGTCTGGCCCCAGGCCGGGGTTGATCCGGAACGGTTCGCCGGGCTGGATTTCGAGCGCTTCTACCTGCAGCCGATGGATGGCCCGGACCGCGAGGGCGCCACCGCCGCCTGCATCGCCTATTGCCTTTCGCACCCCAAGTGGCGTTTAAGCACCCAAACCCACAAATATCTCGGCATCGCCTAGGCGTTTCAGCCCGCGAGCCCCTATTTTCCAGCACAGATGACCACGCCCCAGTTCGAGATCACGAAGGCCGCCACCTTCGACGCCGCCCACCATTTCCCCAACGGCCCGGCGGACAGCCCCTACACGCGGCTGCACGGCCACAGCTTTCGCGTCGAAGCCACCGTGCGCGGCGAGATCAGCGGCCCGATGGGCTGGGTGACGGACCTGGGCGAACTGGACACCGAGCTGAAGGCGGTGGCCGCCCAGCTCGACCACGGCCTGCTCAACGACAGGCCCGGGCTCGAGACGCCGACCCTGGAACACCTCTGCCTGTATTTCGCGGCCGCCTTGAAGGACCGTTTCCCCGGTCTTTGCCGGGTGGTCATCTCGCGGCCGACAATCAACGAGAGCTGCGCGCTCTCGGTCTGAGCCGCTCACACCGCCCTTTACCTGTCCGTGCTCCGGCGCCTGGGCCCGGTGTATTCCGGATCAGCCCGGCGGCGGCGGTCAGGTCCGAAATAGTCCTCATTGCGGATGAAGGGCCGGGGGAACTCGACCACGCGCGTGATGCGGTCGATGATGCCGCGCGCCGTCACCGGCTTGGCCAGGAACTCGGTCACCCCGGCGTCGCGGGCTTCCTTGACCCGCTTCTGGGTCGAGTGGCCGGTGATCATGATGACCGGGCACATCTGGTTGGGACTGTCGGGCGAGTTGCGCAGCAGGCGGGTGAAGTCGATGCCGTCCAGCGGCTGCATGGACAGGTCGGTCATGACGATGTCGATGTTCTGCTGGCGCATTTTGCTCAGCGCCTCCGCCCCGTCGTTGGCTTCGAACACCTCCGTGACACCGATCGCCCGCATGATCTCGCCGATCAGCACACGCATGTGGTGGTTGTCATCCACCAGCAGGATTTTCAGAAGGTCGAAGCGCACGCTAGTCGCAGTCCTGAACACTGTTCAATCAGAGCGATACGAGGCTAACCCTTTGGCAGTCAACGAAAAAGGCCGGTCGCATCGCGACCGGCCCGCAAATTCCCGGCATACGATTGTCTAGTTAGCATCAACCAGAACAAGTTCGGCGTCGCTGAGGGCGGTGACGCGCAACACACCCTCGTCCCTGATGGCCGCCCCGTCCCGGGTCTTGAGCGAAACACCGTTGACCTCGACCTCTCCGGCAGCCGCGACCAGATAGCCGTGGCGGCCGTCAGCGAGATCATAGGTCGCGGTCTCACCGGCCTTGAGGGTCGCGCCCAGCACCCGGGCCCTGGCCCGGATCGGCAAGGCGTCCTTGTCGTCCAGGCCGCTGGCCAGGGCCACGAACTTCCCCGACCGGTCACCCTTGGGGAAGGGCTTGGCGCCCCAGCTGGGTTCATCGCCGCGGGTCTGCGGCTGGATCCACAGCTGGAAGATGCGGGTGGTTTCGTCTTCCAGATTGTACTCGGCGTGACGGATGCCCGAGCCGGCGCTCATCACCTGCACGTCGCCCGCTTCGGTGCGGCCGGTATTGCCCAGGCTGTCCTGGTGGGTGATGGCCCCGCTGCGGACATAGGTGATGATTTCCATGTCGGCGTGCGGATGCGGCGGGAAGCCGGACCTGGGCGCGATCTCGTCGTCATTCCAGACACGCAGGTCGCCCCAGCCCATGCGGGTGGGCTCGTACCAGTTGGCGAAGGAGAAGTGGTGGCGGGCGTTCAGCCAGCCGTGATTGGCGTGGCCCAGCTTGTCGAAGGGGCGGTGATCAATCATGTGAGCAGTCCTGTCTGGCGGGTTGTTTGCGCCATCGAGAGCCTAGATAGGAAGCGGTTTTCCAATTGCAACACCTTATGTGTCAGATGGCAGGCGGCGTCCTGATCTGTGGGCGGCCGGCTGGAAATCCGCCGGCCACAGCTTGAGGCGGGGCGGCTTCGAAACCATTTCTGGTACACCGGGTTCATTCCGGTGGAGCCCCCGCATGACCGACACCGCCGCTGCCACTGACACTCTGGTTATCGCCTGCCCCGTCGATGCCGCGCTCAACCGTGTTCCGAAAGGCAAACTCTCGGCGGGCCCCAGGTGCGGCGTCTGCAAATCGTCGCTCTTCGCCGGCAAGCCGGTGGAGCTCACCGCGACGAATTTCGACCGTCATGCCAAGGCCTCCGATCTGCCGCTCCTGGTCGATTTCTGGGCCGCCTGGTGCGGGCCCTGCCAGGCCATGGCCCCGGCCTTCGCCAAGGCCGCCGGGCAGCTGGAACCCGCGATCCGCCTCGGCAAGCTCGACACCGAGGCCCATCAGGCCATCGCCGCCCGCTACAACATCCGCTCCATCCCGACGATGATCCTCTTCCACAAGGGCCGCGAGGTTGCCCGCACCAGCGGCGCCATGCCGGCCGACGCCATCGTCCAGTGGGCGCGGGTCAATCTCCCGCGCTAGCAACTGACGCGGAACGGCGCCCTGCGGCGCGCGTACTCCTTGGCGACACCAAAGGAAGCCGATGACCGCCGAGCCACCGACTGAAGGCCAACCCCAACTTCTGCGCGCCATCGGCCCGGTGCAGATGATGCTCTATGGGGCCGGCAGCATGATGGGCGCCGGCATCTATGGCCTGGTCGGCAAGGCGGCCGGGCAGATCGGCTCGGCGGTCTGGCTTTCGTTCCTGGCTGCCCTGGTTGCGGCCCTGTTCACCGGCCTCAGCTATGCCGCTCTCGGATCGCGGTATCCGAGGGCCGGCGGCGCCGCCTTCATGACCCATCATGCGTTCGGCCGGCCGCTGCTCACCCATGTGGTCGGCATGGCCACCGCCTTCTCGGGGCTGACCTCCATCGCCACTGGCGCCCTGGTCATCGCCGAGAACCTGCAGCGGGCGCCGATCCTCAGCGACGCGCCCCTGGTCCTTCTGGGTATCGGCTACATCCTGTTGATGGCCGGCATCGTCTTTCGCGGCATCCGGGAGTCGATCTGGGTCAACACCGTCTGCACCCTGATCGAGGCCGGCGGCCTGATCCTGGTCATCGTCGTCGGCGCCCGCTTCTGGGGCCAGGCGAACCTGCTGGAATTCGCCCCTTCGGCCTCCGGCAACGCCGCCGTGTTCGCCCCCTTGCTGGTGCTGCAGGGCGCCGCCCTGACCTTCTTCGCCTTTGTCGGCTTCGAGGACAGCCTGAACGTCGCCGAAGAGGTCAAGAACCCGCGCGTAACCCTGCCGCTGGGCATGATCCTGGCCATGGGCATCACAGCCATTCTCTACATCGGCGTGGCCATCACCGCCGTCTCGGTCATTCCCTGGCAGACGCTGGGCGAGGCCAAGGCCCCGCTGGCCGACGTCATGCAGAAGGCCGCCCCCTGGTTTCCGGCCTGGACCTTCATCATCATCACCATCGCCGCCGTCGCCAACAGCGCCCTGGTCAACTACGTGACCGCCTCCCGCCTGCTGTTCGGCATGGCCCGCGACGGTCGCCTGCCCTCGGCCCTGGCCAGGGTCCACAAGGCCCGGCGCACGCCCCACGTCGCCATCGGCCTGCTGCTGGCCATCCTGATCGTGCTGGTGCTGTCGGGCGGCGTCACCCGGCTGGCAGAGGCGACGGTGCTGCTGCTGCTGACCGTCTTCGTGGTCGTCAACACCGCCTACCTGGTCCTCAAGCACCGCAAGGGCGAGCCGAGGGGCGCCTTCGAGCCGCCGGTCATCGTGCCGCTATTGGGCGTTCTCAGCTGCGGCGCCCTGCTGGTCGTACGGGTGAGCACCGGGAACTGGCAGGCCCCCGCCATCGCCGGCGGCATGATCCTGCTGGCGCTGGTGCTCTATGGGCTTACGCGGGTGAAGGTGGCTAAGGCGGCTTAGGCAGATTCAAGTTGAGAACATGCCCCTTGAAGGGTCGGCCCCTTCAGTCAGTGAAACCGCTGGTGCAGATCGGCGATGACCGTCTCCGCATCGACGTAGTCGTCAGCCGCGCGAGACGCCTCGATAGATCGTCGAATAGCCTCGACGTCGTCCCGGGCATCAAACTCCACCTGATCGGCCAGCGCGCTCCCGGCGACAAACTCGGCTTCCGAGATCTTCTTCATGCCGAAAGCCTAGTCCCGAAATCGTAAACCGGCGAGACCCTAGGCCGCCGCCCGCTTCTCCCACTGCGCCCACAGCGCCGCTTCCTCGCGCTCCGCGACCTTGACGCTGGCTTCCTTCACATGGCCGAAGCCGCGGATCTTGTCCGGGATGGCGGCGATGCGGGCGGCGAGCGACAGGTGGTCGGCGTCAAGGCCGGCCAGCAGGCGGTCGAGGTTGGCTTCGTAGGACGCGATCAGGCCACGCTCCATGCGCCGCTCCTCGGTCTTGCCGAAGATGTCCAGGGCGCCGCCACGCAGGCCCTTCATCTTCGCCAGCATCGGCAGGACGGTGGTCAGCATCCAGCCACCCAGCGCGATCTTCTGCGGCTTGCCGTCCGGACCCTTGGGAGCGATCAGCGGCGGCGACATCCAGATCTTGGCCTTGCCGCCCTTGAAGACACCGGCCAGCTCCTTGGCGAAGCGACCGTCGGTGTAGAGGCGGGCGACCTCGTACTCGTCCTTGTAGGCCATCAGCTTGTAGAGGTTGGTCGCCACCGCCCGGGTCAGGGCCTCGGCCCCGCCGACGGCCTCCTCGGCGGCCTTCACCTGCGCGACGCGGCTGGCGTAGCGGTCGGCGTAGGCCTGGTTCTGGTAGCCGACCAGTTCGGCCGTGCGGTGGGCGATCAGCTCGTCCAGCGGCATGGTTTCGGGGGTCGGGGTGACGTCTTCGGGCAGGCCCTTGAAGGCCTCGTCGACGGCGGCTTTGCGGCCGACCTCGAAGGCCTGCATGTTGGCCTCGGCGTCGACGCCGTTCAGCTTGATGGCCCGGTACATGGCGCGGCTGGAAACGGGGATCACACCCTTCTGCCAGGCGAAGCCCAGCATGATCATGTTGGCGTAGATCTCGTCGCCCAGCTTGTGCAGGGACAGGGCCTGGGACGGACAGGCCTGGTAGTCCTTGGTCGCGCCCTTGATCCGACGGGCCATGCCGGCGGTGTCATAGCGGACGTCGCGGTTGCTCACGAAGTCGGCGGTCGGCGAGAAGTCGGCGTTGCCGAAGGCCACGGTCTTCTGCTTCGAGAACAGGGCGAGGGCTTCAGGGGAAGCGGCGACCAGAAGGTCGCAGGCGATCAGCACATCGGCGCTGGCGGCCGGCACGCGGCCGCCGACGATGGTGGTTTCAGTCTCGCCGATCTTCACATGGCTGAACACCGAGCCGCCCTTCTGGGCGAGACCGGTCATGTCGACGACGCTGGCGCTGCGGCCATCGACGTGGGCGGCCATGGCCAGGATCGAGGCGACGGTGGTGACGCCCGTGCCGCCGATGCCGGTGAACAGGATGCGGCGCACGCCGTCCAAGGGTTCAAACTCCGGCAAGGGCGTGGAGTCGGCGGTGAGGGCCGGCATTTTCTTGCCCTGCGGGTTCTCGGCCCCGTCGAGGGTGATGAAGCTGGGGCAGAAGCCGTCGACGCAGCTGTAGTCCTGGTTACAGGTCGACTGGTTGATCGCCCGCTTGCGGCCGAACTCTGTGTTCTTGGGCTCCACCGAGACGCAGTTGGACTTCTTGGAGCAGTCGCCGCAGCCCTCGCAGACCAGCGGGTTGATGAACACCCGCGTCGTCGCCTTGGGCATCAGGCCGCGCTTGCGGCGGCGGCGCTTTTCGGTGGCGCAGGTCTGGTCGTAGAGGAGGACGGTCACCCCCTCCGTCTCCCGCAGCGACTTCTGGACCGCGTCCAGTTCCTTGCGCGGGAAGATCTGGACGTTGGGGGCCAGGTCGGTGACGCCCTCGTAGCGCTCGATCTCGTCGACGACGATGACGGTCCTGGTCACGCCCTCGGCGGCCAGCTGGCGGGTGATCTGGGCCGGGGTGAAGCCGCTTTCGGCGGTCTGGCCGCCGGTCATGGCCACGGCGTCGTTGAACAGGAGCTTGTAGGTAATGTTGGCCTTGGCCGCGATCGCGCCCCGGATCGCCAGCGAGCCGGAGTGGTTGTAGGTGCCGTCGCCCAGGTTCTGGAAGACGTGCTTTTCGGTGGTGAAGGGGGATGCCCCCACCCAGGTCAGCCCCTCGCCGCCCATGTGGGTGTTGAGGTCGGTCATCGGGTCGTTGAACCCGGCCATGTAGTGACAGCCGATGCCGGCCAGAGCCCGGCTGCCGTCCGGCACGCGGGTCGAGGTGTTGTGCGGGCAGCCCGAGCAGAAGAAGGGCTTGCGCTGCTGGTCGCTGGCCAGGCTGATGGCGGCGACGCCGGCGGCCGAGACGCGGTCGAGGTAGGCGGAGGCGCGCTCCCGGGCCGGACCGGCCGGCAGGCGGCTGTACAGATCGAGCGCGATGGCGGCCACGGTCAGGCTACCGGTGTCCTCCATGAGGTGGTCACCCTGCTCGTTGAACTTGCCGACGATGGTCGGACGGGCGTGGGCGGGCAGGTCGTAGAGGGCAGCCCTGGCCTGGGGCTCGATCAGGGCCCGCTTGTGCTCGATGACCATGAGGGTCTCGAGACCGGCGGCGAAGGCGCGCAGGCCCTGCGGCTCCAGCGGCCAGGGCATGCCGACCTTGTAGATCGAAATGCCCATGGCGGCGGCTTCATCGAGGGTGATGTTCATCGCCTGGAAGGCTTCGAGCACATCCTTGTAGGCCTGCCCCTGGCAGACGATGCCGAGGCGCGGCTGGCGGGCGGCCAGCACCACCTTGTCGATGTTGTTGGCGCGGGCGAAGGCCAGGGCCGCCGGGATCTTGTGATTGCGGAGACGGGTCTCCTTCTCCAGCGGCTGGTCCTTGGTGCGGATGTGCAGCCCGCCCGGAGGTATGGGGAACTCGGGGAAGACGTGGTGGTGGCGGTCAAGCGAGACGTCGATGGTCACACCGCTGTCCATGGTGTCGGCGAGCGCGATCATGCCGACCCAGAGGCCGCTGAAGCGCGACATCGAAATGCCGAGCAGGCCGTAGTCGAGCACCTCCTGCACGTCGGCCGGCGACAGAACCGGCATCTCGAAGTCCTGGAAGGCGAACTCCGACTGGCTGGGCAGGGTCGAGGATTTGCAGTTGTGGTCGTCGCCGGCGATGGCCAGGACGCCGCCCCTGGGCATGACGCCGGCGAAGTTGGCGTGCTTGAAGACATCGCCCGTCCGGTCGACGCCCGGCGCCTTGCCGTACCACAGGCCGAAGACGCCATCGAATTTGGCGCCCGGGAACAGGTTGGCCTGCTGGCTGCCCCAGACAGCGGTCGCCGCCAGATCCTCGTTGAGGCCTTCCTGGAAGACGACTTCGTGGGCGGTGAGCAGCTTGCGCGACCGCGCCGCCTGCTGGTCGAGGCCGCCGAGCGGGCTGCCGCGATAGCCGGAAACATAGCCCGCGGTGTTCAGTCCATCGCGCACATCGAGGCGCCGACGGTCGAGCATGACCCGGATCAGCGCCTGCACGCCGGTGATGAAGGCACGGCCGTCTTCGAGGAGATATTTGTCGTCCAACGTCACTTCTGAGTGGCGCATTGAAAAATCTTTCCTGCGGGGAGGGCTAGTTCGCTTGCAAGATCATATAAGTCCGGAGAAAATGTTTGCTAAAGCCATGCCCGTACTGGGGCATGAGTCGGCAAGAACGGGGTCGTTTTTGGCCCTCCAGGGGGAACAATAGTTTGTCTGAGCCTCTCGACGCAGTTGACGCAAAGATTCTCGATCTGATCCAGCACGACGCCGGTCTGTCGGTGGCCGAGATCGCCGAGCGCGTCGGCTTGAGCTCGAGCCCCTGCTGGCGCCGCATCAAGCGCCTGGAGGACGCTGGCGTCATCCAGCGCCGGGTCACCATCCTCGACCGTGAACTGCTGGGCCTGGCCTTCGAGGTGTACTGCACCGTCAAGCTCTCCCTTCCGACCAAGGAAAACCTGGAGCGTTTCGAGAGCTCTGTCCTGAAGTGGCCGGAGGTGGTGCAGTGCGCCACGGTGACCGGCGCGGCGGACTATGAGATGCGGATCGTCACCCGCGACATGCACGCCTTCGACGACTTCCTGCGCGACAAGATCCTGTCCCTGGGCCTGGTGTCCAACATCGAAAGCCGCATCGTCATCCGCGGCGTCAAGAACAGCACCGCCGTGCCGCTGGGTCTGGTCAGTCCCTATGTGAGCCCGCACGGCTAGCATTACCGATCGTTAGTTTGCAGAGCGTCGTTTGGTGACGCAGGCTCCCCTCCGAACTGGGGAGCTCACCATGATCCGCGCCGTCAGCCTGACCCTGGCCGCCGCGCTTTGTCTCGCGGCCGCCCCCCCGGAGAGCCGGCTCGAGCAGTCCTTGCGTCTGCGCAAGGAAGCCGGCGCGGCGGCCCAGGCCAATGATATCGCCAAGGCCGAGACCCTGCTGGAAGAGGCGCTGGCGCTTTATCCGACCAACCCCGGCGCCCTGCTCCGCCTGGCCCGCGTTGAAGTCGCTGTCGGCAAGCTGGACGAGGCGACAGCGCATCTGGCGGCCTATGCCGAGCTGGGGCTGACCTGGGACATCGCCGGCGACAAGGCCTTGTCCGCCCTTCTCGCCCACGCCCCTTTCACTGCGGTCCTTGCCAAGCTGACCGCCAACGCCCAGCCGCCGGCGGGGCTTGGCCCGCCGACCGAGCTGGCGGTCCTCGGAAGGCCCGGCGACATCTACGAGGGCCTCGCGTTCCATAACGGCGACTGGTTTGTCAGCAGCGTCACCCGGCATACCATCCTGCGGGTTCGTGGCGGCCAGCCGCAGCCCTTCCTGAAAGCCGACGCCGAAACAGGTGGCCTGTTCGGCCTGGCGGTAGACGCCGATCGCGGCGTGCTCTGGGCCGCCGAGGCCAGCGGCCCGGACATTCCCGGAGCCAGGGCCGGCGCGACAGGTAGCGCGCTGCTGGAGATCGACCTCGATACAGGGGCCATCCGCGGCCGATTTCCGGCGGACGGAGCCGGCCAGTTGGGGGATGTGGTCGTTGGCCCGGACGGCGTGGTCTACGCCAGCGACAGCGTCGGCGCCGGTCTGTGGCGCTTGCCTCCCAACGGCAAGGCGATGGAGCGGTTCGTGACGTCCGCCGAGCTCCGCTCGCCGCAGGGTCGGGCGATGTGTGATCGATACAGTCTGGTCGTCGCTGACTATTCCTCCGGCCTGCATCGCCTCGATCTGACCACCGGTGCGCTGGAGGCCATCGGCGGTGTGCCGACAGCCCTTGCGGGCTCGGACGGCTTCTTCGCCGTGACCGACTGGCGCTCGGCCCCGACGGCGAAGGCCGGACGGCTGTTCATGGCTACCCAGAACGGCGTCTCGCCCGAGCGGCTGCTGTCCGTGCGGCTGGCCCCGGACTGCAGGACGGTCACCGAGACCCATGTCCTCGCGGCCAACACGCCGGGGGTCGGCGATTTGACTTTGGGTGTGGCTTCTCCAGGCTGGATCGCCTTCATTGCCAAGGGCGGCTGGGCGGGCTTCGGCGCGGACGGCAAGCCACTGAAGGACGCCGCGCCAGAGGCGCCGCGCATCCTGGCCATCGAACGACCGACCGACCATTGAACCCCAAGGCGCGCTGAGGGGTTTCCACTGCTGGAGATCCGGAGATGCTCAAGAACCTGCCGTCCATTCTCGGCCACGTCCTGCAGGGCGTGCGGCCAGGCCTGGAAAAGGTGCTCTACAACGACCCGGCCCTCACGGCCGTGCCCGAGAGCCTGGTCCTGGAGAGCGCCGCCTTCGACGCACCCAACCTGCCGCAACGGTTCACCGCGGATGGCGAGGGCCTGTCGCCGCCGTTCGCCTGGAAGGGCGTTCCGGCCGGCGCGGTGTCCCTGCTGCTGGTCATTGAGGACGCTGACAGTCCGACGCTCAACCCCCTGGTCCACGCCATCGCCTATGACCTGTCGCCGGCCGACGGCATCCTGAAGGAGGGCGCGATCGCCACTGGTGACCAGAGCCACCTGCACACCGGCCTCGACAGCTTCCTGGGCAGCGGTTATCTGCCGCCTGATCCGCCGCCCGGCCACGGGCCGCACCACTACGTCGCCCAGATCTACGCCCTTGACGCCGCCAGCGGCTTCAAGGGCCCGCCGGGCCGGCCGCAGGTGCGCGACCTTCTCCACAAACACGCCATCGCCCGCGGCATGATCTGCGCCACCTACGTGCGCCACTGATCCCAAGGTTCGGGTTGCGCCGGATCGCCGGCCGGGCGAGGTGTGCTCCAAGCGGAGGACATCATGATCGAACTCGTCATCGACCAACGGCGCAAGGATCTGGGCGGCTTCGAGGTGGGACGGGTCCTGCCCTATGCGCCGCACCGCATGGTCGGCCCCTTCATCTTCTTCGACCATATGGGGCCGGCGCAGTTCCAGCCGGGCTTTCCGCGCACCGTCGACGTGCGCCCCCACCCCCATATCGGCCTCTCGACCCTCAGCTACCTGTTCGAGGGGTCGATGACCCACCGTGACAGCGTCGGCAGCGAGATCGTCATCCGGCCCGGCGAGGTGAACTGGATGACGGCCGGCAGCGGCATCACCCATTCCGAACGCTTCGAGGAGCTGCGGGCCGATGGCGGCCGGATGGACGGCATCCAGACCTGGCTGGCGCTGCCGACCGAGTCGGAAGAGGCAGCGCCCGCCTTCAGCCACCATGAAGGCAATGACGAACTTCCCTTCTATGAGGCCGGAGGCATGAGCGCGCGGCTCGTGGCCGGCAAGGCCTTTGGAGCCGAAGCCAGGGTGCCGGTCTTCTCCCCCCTCTTCTACGTCCACTGGGAACTGGCCGCCGGGGCCAAGGCCGCCCTGCCGGCCGAGTATCCCGAGCGCGCCGCCTATGTCGCCAAGGGCAGCGTCGAGATCGATGGGCGCACCATCGGGACCGGCCAGATGGCGGTGTTCCAGCCGGGAGAGACCATCACCTTCACCGCCCTGGAGCCCAGCACCGTCATGCTGCTGGGCGGAGAGCCCGTGGGTCCGCGCTTCATCGACTGGAACTTCGTCTCCTCCAGCAAGGATCGCATCGATCAGGCCAAGGCCGACTGGCGGGCCGGGCGCATGAAGCTGCCCGACCTCGACCATGACGAGTTCATCCCCCTGCCCTAGCCCAGCCCGCCGGCCAACCCGATGTCGTGGTCAACGGCCGCCTTGCCATGGCTTCAGTTGCGAGTCATTCTCAATATCTGACTTGGGTCCGGAGGCGAGCATGGCGTTCCAGGCGATAGGCGCTTGCGCCCTGATGAGGCTGATGCGGGTGGACCGCCGGGAGGTGGAGACCGGCTGGCTGCTGTTCGGGCCCACCGACGCCGAGGTGGTCGAGGCGGAGGCGGAGGAGGCGCCGCCGTTCCTGCTGGCCGCCGAATAGTCAGCCTTTCAGGGCCTTGCGGGCGGCGAGGCCATATTCGATGCCCGTCCATACGGTGACGGCGGCGGCGGCCCACAGGGACAGGTCGATGCCGAGGCTGACCGGGCCCGTCATCCAGCCGGGCTGGGTCAGGCGCAGCAGGGCGGCGGCCAGGGCGACCAGTTGCAGGGTGGTCTTCCACTTGGCCAGCACCGTCACCGGCAGGCGCAGGCCGCGGGGGGCCAGCACCTCGCGCAGGGCGCTGATCGAGAACTCGCGGAACAGGATCAGGCCGCCGGTCAGGGCGGCCACATGGTCGCCGTTGATGGCCAGGCCGACGATGGCCCCGGCGACCAGAACCTTGTCGGCGATCGGGTCGAGGATGGCCCCGGTCAGACTCTCGACCTGGTACTTGCGGGCCAGCCAGCCGTCGAGGAAGTCGGTCACCCCGGCGATGACGAAGCCCCAGAAGGCGAACCACAGCAGGGGCGGCCCGGACGTCGGCATCGTCACGCCGGCCAGCAGGGCGAGAAAGACCAGCAGGGTCAGGACCAGTCGGGCCAGGGTGATGATGTTGGGGACGTGCTTCATGATCTCACCCTAACGCATGGCGGAGGAAAACCGTCACCATCGACGGACCGGGCTGGGCGAGACCGATACCCCGCCGCCCCAGGGCTGAACGGGCGGCGCGCCGGCCAGGGCCTCGAAGGCGGCGATGAAGTCGGCTTCCTCGATCAGGTCGGGGGCCTGGAAGTAGCTGACAGTCAGGCCGGCGGTCAGGGCGTCGATGACCTTGACGAAGCGCTCGGCCGGCATGGGCAGGGAGCCGGCCGGCAGAAGGCGACTGAAGCCGGCCGCCATGCTGCGCCAGCCGGCGGCGCTGGCCTCGGCCTGCCGGGCCAGCATGTCCGGCCGGGTCATCAGATGCAGCTGAATGGCTGACGTCAGCACGCGCCGCTCGAGCCGCTTGCTGGCATGGGCGTAGACCGCCTGGCCGAGCAGCCGCATCTGCACCTTGAGGGGCGCGCCGGGCTGGAACTGCACCGACACCGGCATCGTCTCCTGCTCCATGACCGCCAGGAGCAGGGCGTCGCGGCTCTCGAAGTTGCCGTGGAAGGCGCCGCGGGTCATGCCGGCCCGGGCGCAGATCTCGTCCAGCGAGGTGCGGTCCCAGCCCTTCTCGGCGATCAGCTCGGCCGCCGCCGAAGCCAGGGCCCGGCGGGTGCGGGCCCGCTTGTCCCCCTTGGGACGGACGGCGGGGGCGAGAGAATCAGCGGTCATTGAACCCAAATACGCAGTGGTATTTTCAATTGCCATGGGTTCCTTGTCCCCGGCCCTCCGAGGCGGGCTGACGCCACGGCGCCATTGCGCGACCCCACGGTCCCTGCCCTGATGCCTCCAAACACGGAGGATCCACGCTCATGTCCCGCCTGCCGCTCGTCGAGCCCGACGCCCTGCCGCCCTACCTCAAGGCCATCCATGACGCGACGCCGGAAGAGAACTGGCTGGGTCGCAACTTCGCCAAGGCCTTCGCCCCGGCCCCGGACCTGGTGCAGGCCTATCAGGGCTTCTACCACCCCTGGCACACCGGCGGCGCCGGCCTGCTGCCGCCCCGGCTGAAGGAGCTGATCCGGCTGCGGATCGCCACGCTCAACGGCTGTGTGCTGTGCAAGAGCGTGCGGATGGCGCCCGATACGGTCAGCGAGGACGAGGCGGCCCGGGGCGTCGATGACCCGGATGCAGAGGGCTTCACGGCCCGGGAGCGGGCGGCGATCCGCTTTGCCGAGAAGATGGCGGTGGACCACCACAACATCGGCGACGAGGACGTGGCCCAGATGCGGGCCCTGTTCAGCGACGCCGAATTCCTGGAGCTCTCGATGATGGCGGGGCAGTACATCGGCTTTGGCCGGGTGCTTGCCATGTTGCAGCTGGAAGTGGCCAGCTGTCCGATCTGAGGCGCCGCACCCGAGAATTCCGCTAAAACCCAGCCTTTTCAACGGGAAAGTCGTTATTCGTCAAAGCCTTGAGCCGCCAGAGCGGCCGGGGCGGGATCAGGGTTTCATCAGGGTTCCATCAGGGCGCCGTCAGGGTCCGGTAGCGACGGGATCAGGGGTCGGTCACGGCCGGATACGGCCGGGCCCCGCACTTCGGCGGCGGTCGGCAACAGGGGGATCAGGCTGCGCAGGGCGGCCAGCTTGGGGCCCATGCGCACCCGCACGGTGCGCAGGGTCTCGCCGGTCTTCTGGTTGAAGCGCTCCTCGACGACCAGCTCGCGCACCCCGGCCGCCTTGGCCCGGTCGATGCGCGTCAGGTCCGGCTCGATATGGCCGCTGCGCAGGACCGTGTAGTCGAGGACGTTGCTCATCGCCACCCGGGCCAGCTCCTCGATCGCCGCCTCGCGGGTCAGCGTCTGCCCCTGCCGGGCCAGCCCCTGGGCGATCGCCGCCGCCACGTTCGGCCGCCTCGCCAGCTCATAGGCCGACTGCGCCGACGCCCAGCCGGTATAGCCGGCGGCGATGGCCGCGGCGCTGGGGCTCTCGCCCTCCAAGATGCCATCGACGAACCGCCGCTGACGGGCGTTGAGCGGACGCGAGACCGCGGGCGCCGGGCGGGGCTTGGGCATGGGGGACCTCTTTTGGGCAGGGATGTGGGGGCCGGGGATGTGGGGGAAGGCGCGCTTATCGAAGCGGCGCGCCCATTATCCCACGTCCGCCGCGCGCAAGGCGCCGGGGCGGCTCAGGGAATCGCGAAGACGGCGCGGCGGCGTTGCGGCGGGGGCCGGATTTTGCCACCCTCGACGGCGCGGCGGCCGCCCGGCCGGGCCCCTTCCAAGGAGCGCGTGATGTCCAAGACCCTGCCCGGCGCCCTGCCCCACGCGGCGCCCGCCCGCCTGGCCCTGGCCACCCTCGGCCTGCTGCTGAGCGCCGGCGCCGCGCTGGCGCAGGCCTCCCCGTCTCCGTCTCGGCCGCCGCCATCACCCCCCGTGGCCCAGCCCGCGCCGCCGCCGAGCTGGCGCTTC